>Ga0209123_1003919_pt1 | contig 10686 bp, 12 predicted proteins | sample BarGraIncu00431A_FD_184500 | JGI IMG/M metagenome (GOLD analysis project Ga0209123, IMG submission 184500) | Arctic peat soil microbial communities from Barrow, Alaska, USA - Barrow Graham LP Incubations 004-31A (SPAdes) (version 2) | ecosystem: Environmental > Terrestrial > Soil > Wetlands >...
ATATTAGAGTTTTGCAACAGGAGTAGCAGCTAGTCCTTATTTTATTATAAATTTAATTCCCAGTAAGATAAAAATATAAAAAACAAGCTAAAGCAAATATTGATTTGCCTTAGCTTGATAGCTATGGGGTCAGACCCTTGTCAAAAACTGGAATGATTTTTGTTGCTCTAATCAACATATTAAAGGAAAGCTTTTATTCCTTTTGCTGGTTCTTCTATAGGAAAGTATTCAAAACCTACATAACCTCCATAAACAGATGCATCTATAGCTTTGAAAACTTCTTGATAGTTAACTTCACCAATACTAAGCTCATGTCGTCCTGGATTTCCCGCCGCATGGAAATGTGCTATTTTATCAATGTTACCCGTACTATTTCTAATAAGATTTCCTTCCATAATCTGTTGATGATACAAATCAAAGAGTAGCTTCACATTATTACTTCCTACGGCTTCAACAATATCAAAGCCTTCCTGTGAACTATAAAGATAATAGCCTGCATGATCTACATAGATATTTAGTGGCTCCAATACCAATGTAACTCCTGCTTCCTGAAGGAACGGGACACATGCCTTTAATCCATCAATTATGTTTTGTCTTTGCTCTTCTCTTGGTGAACCTGTATCATTACCTATTTGACTAATTAAGGTTTTACAACCCATAAAGTTAGCAGCCTCTATAGATTCCTTTAGTCCACTAATATATTCCTCTCTTTTACTTAAATCTACTAGGCTAACAAACTTTGTGCAAAAGGCTACAACCTCTAGCCCTAATTCTTCCTTAGTAGCTTTAATAGCCTTTAAATCCTTATCCCACCAAGTCCAAAATTCGAAGGCTTTACCTCCAATAGAGCTTATTTCCTTTAAGCTTTCTATAAAATCCTTACCGATATAAACAGCATCTACACAAATAGAAACTTTCATAACTATACCTCCATATTATATATGATAGTGTAAGCACTATCATTGTTTTATTTATATAAATACTTGCATTTGCAAGGGTTCCAATATATTGCTCATATTATTACTAACTCCATATATCTCCTTCTTTACTTTTAGAGCGATTAATTCTTGAAAAATCCACCCTTGAGAAAACATAAGTTGATAATAGTAAAAATATGAGTCCGAAAATGATTACAATGACCATGCTGATAGGCGGTGTAATTACAAAACTTCCTATTTTAAAAGCAAGTTGTTCTGCCACTAATTGATCCGTTGTTAAAGACGTTTTTTCCAGTATGATGGTTCTAAAAAACGCCGTTGTATATGTCATGGGATTGAGATAAGCAATATATTGCAATGCTTTTGGTAACATTGAAAGCGGGATATATGCGCCACAAAGAAATGTAAGCGGCATTGTAATTGCCGTTATTACAACTTGAAATGTTTGTGAATTCTTAACCAGAGTCGCTATATACAATCCGAGTCCCGAGAATACAAGTCCAACCACAATCATCACACCTATTACAGCAAATGGTGTTATCCAGGATGTGAATTTAAGTCCTATAAAATAACCAATGAATAGTATAATAATACCCTGCATAGTCGCTATTGTTGCTGCTGATAATAGCTGACCGGCGGCTATCTGGATTCGTTTAACTGGGCTTACTAGCACTTCCTTCATAAATCCCGAAACAATATCTTCAATTGTACTTGTGGCAACGGTAAGGGAGGTCTGAAAGACGGTGGTTATCACAATACCTGCAAGCATATAGTTTACTGGATTTTCAATATTTTGATTTTTAAATACCGAACTGAACACAAATAAAAAGAAAAATGGCGTGATAATCGTGAAAACTAGCTGGACACGATTCCGAGCAAAGATTTTAATATTTCTAAACCATAAAGCTACTATAATATCCATAAATTCCTCACTTTCTTATATCTTTTCCGGTAATTTCTAAGAATACATCATTCAATGTGCCCTTTTTAATTTCCAAATCTGTTATCGCCGCTTTCTGCTCACTTAATACCTCCATCAATTTTGGTATACTATCAACTTCAATGGAATAATAACCGGTTTTTTTCTTGTAAATAAACCCTGCAGTGTCTAGCAGTGCCTCTAGTCCTTGCTCGTCACCAGTTGTAATATTTGCTCTATCCTTTGTATATTGCTGTTTCAACCGATATGGAGTGTCCATTGCAACGATTTTACCGGCATCCATAATTGCGACTTTGCTACAAATCTCGGCCTCCTCCATGTAATGAGTTGTTAGAAAAATGGTAATATTCTTTTTCTTTTGCAGCTTTACAATATAATCCCACATGTGAGCCCTTGTTTGAGGATCAAGACCTGTGGTTGGCTCATCTAAGAACAATACTTTTGGGTAGTGCAGCAGTGCTCTGGCTATTTCCACACGTCGTTTCATCCCCCCGGACAGACTGCTTACCATTGCTTTTTTCCAATCCAGTAAATCCACTAAATTTAAAACAAATTGGATACGCTCATTGGCTTCACTTTTGGGGATACTATAAAAATGACAATGCATAATTAAATTTTCCAAAACGGTCATTTTATTATCCAGTGTGGGTTCCTGAAAAACAACCCCAATAACACTTCTAACTGCATCCTTTTCATGCGAAACGTCTTTTCCGTCAATGATCAGGGTCCCTGAGGTCTTATCGAATATTGTACACAGCGTATTGATGGTTGTGCTTTTACCTGCTCCATTTGGGCCTAAAAATGCAAAAATGCTTCCCTCTTCTACCTCAAAGGTCACATTGTCGACTGCTGTAAATTTATCATATTTCTTTACAAAATCCCGAACTTCTATTATGTTTCTCATGGTATCCTCCTATCAACTGTTTTCTAGCTTTTCGCGGTCACGTTATCCTACGCTAAAAGGACTATAATCTGCCCAAGTTAAATATATTACTCTTTTCTAAACTTTTTAAAATATTCAGCTGCTGATCTATTCATTTCTAATGAGAAATCAGACATATACTTACGCTTGCATAGAGCTTTAATGTCTTCGCTAATATCTCTATTTAAAAATCCTGACTTCTCATTTCTTATGCTTTGCATTTCTATATGTTCTTCCTTAGCTAGTCTGCGATATTTATTTTCATATACTATATACTTCTCTTCGAAACGCACAGGTTTTTTCCTATTCTTTTGAGCCAGAACGGGATAACCATAAACCACCATAACAGCAGGTAAAACATAATCCGGAAGATCTAATAACTCTCTAATAGTTTCACAATTCTCAATGATATCACCAATATAACATGAACCAATTCCTAAAGATTCTGCAGCTACTACAGTGTTTTGAGCAGCTATTATTGCATCAGCAGAGGCAAGAAGGATGTCACCCTCCCCTGGTGTTCTTGGATTGCAATTTTCTAAGTCAAAAGCATCATACCATCTTTGATAATCTGCAAGGAATATAAGCACTAAAGGAGCTTTTGCAATAAAAGGCTGATTATCACATTCTATTGATAGTTGTTTCTTTAATTTTTCATCAGTAATATCAATTATGCTATAAAGCATCATTGCACCAGCAGTTGGAGCTTCAAATGCTGCATTTAGTATTTCATTTTTTAATTCAGCTACAATAGGTTTATTCTCAAATACCCTCATGGATTTTCTATCTTTTAATTGTTTTAAAGTCTCGTTCATATAATAACCCCCCTAATATAATTTACCTATGTGTTTTAACCTACATTTATTAGGTCATAAATTTAAAGAATTATTGTTTAATGGCTAAAAATTAATCAACCTCTTAAATAATATTATATCCTACTTTATCCTAGTTTTTAATTATTTTCTTAAAATACCATTACGACTTACAGAAGGTGATGAACTATGAACATATAATAGAGGCCATATATTTTCAGGTTATGTTACTAATACTTGTGTTTATAACGGATCTAATATATAGACAAATTACCAATAAAGAAAAAGAGAATAAACGTTTATTCAATAAATTAGAACTTCACTTCAAAGAGCTAAACGTTGCACATGATCAAATAGAAGCGAAGAATGATAGATTAAATAATGCCAATTCTGATTTGAAAAATGTAAATAAGCAATTAGCTCATAGTATTGCTGAATTTTTTACTTTGCAGCAAATTAGTCAGGCCATAGGTTCAATATTGGACACAGATGAGCTTATAGCATACGTTAATGATATTACCTTAGGGAGTTATCAACAAGTTGGAATGGCAATGGAAAATGCGGATCTATATAGTGAAATGCATGAATTAGCAATAACAGATAATTTGACAGGAGCATACAATAGAACATATTTTCATACAATAATTAAAGCTGAGTTTATAAAAGCTCAAAAGGATTGCTATGAGATAGCTGTAGCTATGCTTGATATTGATAATTTAAAAAGAGTTAATGATACATATGGGCATATGTTTGGAGATAAGGTTTTAAAGAGTATAGCGGCCCTTATAAATAAATCTATTCGAAGCAATGATGTGATGACAAGGTTTGGGGTGGGAAGAATTTGTTTTATTATTTCCACGTACCTCACTAGCCGAAGCTTATGAAATTGTCGAAGAGCTAAGAAAGAAAATAGCAAGTACCGATATTAAAGATGATACTGTTTGCGTGTCAATATCAGCAAGTTTTGGAGTAGCAAGCTTTCCTCAAAACTCTTCGAATATAATGGAACTTTTAAAAAATGCAGATGATGCTTTATATGATGCTAAAAATTCAGGAAGAAACTGTATTAAGGTTTTTAAAAGTAAAGAAAATGAATAAATATAGAATATGGCTACTTTTATTGGACCTTCCTCCACCTTAAAAATCATAGCTTTAGTTTTTTAATAATTTTTCAATATCAACTTTTATTTTTAATGGAGATACTGTCGGTCCATATCTCTTAATTACATTTCCCTCTGAATCTAGTAGAAACTTAGTAAAGTTCCATTTTATTTTCTCACCTAAAAGCCCTTTTGCTTCACCCTTTAAATATTTATATAATGGATGTGCTGTTTCTCCATTCACATCTATTTTTTCGAACATAGTAAAAGAAACTCCATAGTTTAATTGACAAAATTTTTGTATTTCTTCATTACTTCCTGAATCTTGATTTGCGAATTGATTACACGGAAATCCTAGGATTTCTAAACCTTTTTCTTTGTATTCCCTATTTAATTGTTCTAAATCTTTAAACTGAGGTGTTAATCCACATTTACTTGCAGTGTTTACAACTAAAACCACTTTACCTTTGTATTCCTCCATCTTTATTTCTTGGCCATCCACTTCTTTTGCTGAAAAATCATAAAATTTCATATTTATTACCCCTTAAATTTTATATTTAACTAAATTTCAATTTGTTTAACTGTTATTTTTTCTATTTCCCATAATACTAGTGTAAACAGAATTTATCCACTACGTTATATGGACATTTATTTAGGTTGTTTATCTCTTTCCTAATTATCATTATAGGTGATTAAGGAATGTTTTCATAGGCTTTCTTCTCATAGCCTGTTAGATTATTTTTGCGTCAATAAGCATAAAACGAGGTTACAATATAAAAACATTCTAATGTCTTCTAGTGCTGTTTTAGTATCGAATCTTACAGACACCAATCTCTTTACTAATATTAAGAACATGTTTCAGTCTTCAGTTATACCATTCATTCTGTCTATAGGTTTTTACTATGAGTTCTCCAATCTTAATCCCTTAAAGATAGTAAACATAAATTTGACAAATAAAATTATAGGTACCTTATGGCATAAAAGTGTGTGGAACGAAGCTACCAAGCTAATCCAATGTCAATGGTCAAAAAAATAGTGCCTTTTCACAGGCACTATCCTTCTAATCTATATCAACTGAATAAACTGTGTTTTATGATTTTTAATTAACTTTACAAATTTTGAGAGACATCTTATACAGTTACATCATTAGTTCCTTTTTCTTCCCATTCCGCAATTTGTTTTAATCTATCTATTATAGGAAGGTGTTGGGTGCATTCTTCAACGCATTTGCCACACTTAACACATTCAGCAGCAAATTTCTTATTACTCATAGAGTAATTCCAATATTCTAAGCCATAAACAGACTGAATCATTTCTTCATCGCTTTTCTTAAACATTTGTTTTTCATTGTAAAACAACATGTATCCTGGTATATTAATTCCTTTTGGACAAACCTTACAATATCCACAACCTGTACAAATCTCATTCATATTTTCGCCTAATGCATTTCTTAACTTATTATTATCTTCCTCCGTAAAAGGCTTTGATTCATCAGCTATCCTGCAAGCTTCATCAATATCGTGATTGCTTCCAAACCCAACTAAAGTTATAGTAATTTCAGGACTAGATATATTAAATCTCAAGGCTAATTGTGTGGCTGTTTCTCCGTCTTTTGTTAAAAAAGCCAATTCTTTTTCATGATTAGGAATAGAACCTCCACTTAAAGGATTCATTGCCACAACACCATATTCATTTTTATAAGCATGAGCTACTCCCTTCCATCTATACGGGAAGTTCAGTAAATTAATTCCCATGGTAACTCCTTCAAACTTATTTTCATCTAGCACCTTTATTACTTCTTCCCCTGGTTGATGGGAGGAAAAAACAATATGGTCTATCAAACCCTCCTCTTTACATTTAAGTAGTCCCTCATATTGCCCACCTTTTTTCATGCACAATTCATAGTGCTCCATCTTTCTTATACACCAAACATGATAAAAATGAATTTTAGGAACCCCTAATCTCTTTAAAGAGATCTTTACAGCATTAACTGCCTTTTCTGCGGTATCATACACCTTAGGTTTTCCCTTGGTAGAAACAATAAAATCTAATTTTCCTTCTTTTATCATTTCTCTAAAAGCAACACCAAATATATCCTCGCTTCTATCATCACAATATTCGGGAGCAGTATCAAAATAGTTTATTCCTTTACTATAGGCATATTTAATTAATTCTGCATTTTCCTCATTACTTTTACTTAAGTCAAATCTTAACCCTCCAAAGCCCACTACAGAAACATTTTTTTCAGTTTTTCCATATTCAGTATACTTCATATCCGTATCTCCCTTTTTATAAAACATAACTATATTACAATATTTATTCTAAAATATTGTTCTCAATTTGTTTATTTCGATTATATATAGTAAATACATTATCTTCAAGTTATTATTAGCTATAAATAAGCGAAAACGATTTCATGTTTAGCAACTGAATTATAACAAAATCCTCAACAATATACAAATTTTTAATTGAAATAAAGGTAACTGGAAAGTTTTTATTTGAGAGACCATGGGATAAGAGTAGCTACGTTACCATTTCCGTAACGGGGTCGTGTCAGCCTCCTAAATATATACTTGTATAAAGATTTGTATCATTCTATACTTTAAATTGCTGTTTTTATTAGTTTATAATAAAAATCTTGAAGACATTTTAGAGAACGACTATAAAACATAAAGAAAAGGATGAAAAATATGACTAAAAAATTAAATTTAATTAAAAGACTTATTCTATTTTTTATAGGAATGAGTATAATACAGATTGGAGTAGCTTTGTTTTTAAAAACTAATATTGGTTCTGATCCGTTTACTTTATTCACTCAAGGATTAGCATTTTTATTAGAGAAAACACCTGGGAATGCTAATATGATTATTTTATTTGTTTTGTTTTGCATAATACTTTTAGTTGAAAAAACTCGTATAAATATAGGAACAATTATATGCGTGGTTGGAGTAGGACCCATTATTGACCTTGGAGTAAAGGCTGTTTCATTTTTTCCAATTGCATCTTCAAGTATTGTTATAAAAATACTTTTAGTTGTATTCGGCTGTGTTCTAATTGCAATTGGATTTTCTATACTCTCAGCAAGTAATCTAGGTATTGCACCAAATGATATTATTGCATTTATAATAAAAGATAAAACTAAATTAGAATATTGTTGGATTCGTATGGCATTAGATGTTAGCTTTTTAATAATAGGATTTTCACTCGGCGGAATATTTGGTATAGGTACAATAATATCTGCATTGTTAACAGGTCCGTGCATACAATTTTGCCTTCCATATGGAGAAAAGTTCGTAAATGCAATTGTTAAAAATCAAGCTGAAGATGAAAATGAAGAAAATGAATCTTTAGCAGCTTAAGCAGATTATGAGCGGATTGTTACCTGCAAGACAAACAGCCTGCTCATTATGCGAACAGGCTGTTTGTCTATATTTATATATCCGCTTAAAAAAAGCAAGAAAAATTCTCTGTTTTTATTTTCTAAAATTTTTACTTAACATATAAACTCCAATAATAATAGAACTACCGGTTATTTTAGGTATTGACATATTCATCTAGACCAGTTATAATTAATTCGAAAGTTATCGAATCTTAATATGATGAGTTAGGAGATGAGAATATGGACACGAAAAAAGCGGCAAAGATATTCAAGGCACTATCTAATCCCAATAGACTAGAATTATATTTTAAAATTGCCGAGATGCATGAATCTAGTTTTGAAACTAAAACTGACTGTGAATGCTTTGTTACAGATATCATCAGTTGTTTGAATATCGGTGCTCCTACTATTTCACATCATATCAAAGAATTGGTGAATGCAGATTTGATTAGTACCGAAAAAAAGGGAAAATTTTTAATTTGCAGAGTAAATGAAGAGTTAATCGAGGAAATTAGCAAGTTGTTATCATTAAAGCATAAATGATTTGTCGCAAGCATTAAAAGTTGCTAAATAGTTCGATAGTTATAAAAACGTTAAAGTATCGAATCATTTATCTAATGATCATCAATGGAGGTTTGTTATGAAAGTATTTTATTTCACAAATATAAACTATGGTTAAAGTAGCATTCATGTAATTAACAATACTGTAAAAATATATAGTACTCATAGTAATTAAGAAGTCTAAACTAATGAGTAAGTAAAAGTTATTAGCTTACTCACTCTACGGTATTAGCAAGTAAAAAAATTAAGGTGGTAGATTTATGATATTCAAAAAATTAAGTTTAGAAGATAAAAACAGTATAGACAAATATATTTCCCCATACAAATTCTTGAGTTGTGAATATTCTTTTACGAGCTTATATATCTGGAAAGATGCCTGTGACATTCAATACACCATATATAAGCAGGCTCTTATACTAAAAAAGAAGGACTTTGATGGAAACTATCATTTCATGCAGCCTTTAGGATATTCCAAAGAAGACTTAGGAGAGATTATAGAGAAATTAAAGTCATATAGAGAAGAAAATGATATGAAATATTTATTTAAAGATCTAGAGGAAAGCTTTATAGAGGAATTCAATGTTTTACTTAATGAAAAAAACGAATTTTGTATAAAAGAAGATAGAGATAACTTTGATTATTTATATGAAGCCAAAAAACTTATGACTTTATCAGGTAAAAAGCTTCATTCAAAAAAGAATCACTACAACGCTTTTACTAAAAGCTACAATTATGAAGTGGTAGAAATAAATAATGAAAGAGTAATTAACGATGTTATAGGTGTCGCGCAAAAGTGGTATGAGGAAACACATGAAAATGATATTAAACTTTACTATGAACTTCTGGCAATAAAGGATATAGTTAATAATATGAATTTATTAAATCTTAATGGGGTAGCAGTATATGTTGATGGAAAAGTAGCGGCATTTAGTATTGGTGAAAGTTTGAATGAAAAACTTGCTGTAATTCACATTGAAAAAGGTGATAAAAATATAAATGGTATATATAGTTTTATCGCAAAAACATTGATAGATAAATGTTTTAATAATGCAGAAATAATAAATAGGGAACAAGACTTGGGTATTGATGGACTTAGAAAATCTAAAATGTCTTATTATCCTTTAAAATTAGAGAAAAAATTTATTCTTAGCTTCTAGGAACAACTACTATACATGAAGAAGTAAAAGGGTTAAGAGATTTCTCCCTTAACCCAAATATTCTTTTTCAAATGCATCAATTGCTTTCAACTTTCCTTTTACTTTCAACAAAACTCCGATTTTCTCACACAAATTCTCTAAGTAATCTTTTATATATTCATCTCTAACATAAACTGTTTTCGGTTTACCATTTTGCATCAAAAAATTAATAAATATTCCAAGAATATTCTGTACAACTTCATCTGTAGGAGATAGCATGTTCTGATCAATAAGCATACCACTCTTACAGTCTGCAATAATTAACAGCTTACCTAAGATAGGTCTTTCAAATTCTTTATCATTAATTACAAAATTTAAATATAAAGTGTCTAATTCAATTTCATTCCTGGTAGCCTTTAGTTTATTTAATTTTACCAATAATAATTCGTCGTTTATGACAGGAGTCATACGAGTTCTTAAAGGAATAATGTTTGAAGCTTCAGACGTTAGCCATAACTTTGACTTGTCATCATATTTTCTATGAAGAATATTTCCACTCTCAAAGTCCACTTTTATTTTACCTTGAACAAAATATTTTATGGCCATATACAGTTGCTGAAACACAGATGTAAGTTGAACTACCTGAGTTTGATCTAAAATATATGGGACGTATCCAGTCTCGAAGGATCTAAAATAAATCCATTCATTTTTACCTCTAAATTTCAGACCCAAATCCTTAATGACCTTAAGCTCTTTGCTTGATAATTCATCTCGGTTTCCAAAATAGCACATTAAATTATTTTGGTATCGAATATATTGCGTTGAAGAAATTTTTGGATTATCGATAATATAATAAAAACCATTAATTGCATCAACCCCTGCATAAGTTCCAATAGCG
>Ga0209123_1003923_pt1 | contig 10674 bp, 12 predicted proteins | sample BarGraIncu00431A_FD_184500 | JGI IMG/M metagenome (GOLD analysis project Ga0209123, IMG submission 184500) | Arctic peat soil microbial communities from Barrow, Alaska, USA - Barrow Graham LP Incubations 004-31A (SPAdes) (version 2) | ecosystem: Environmental > Terrestrial > Soil > Wetlands >...
TGTCGTTTTATAGCCGGTATAAAGTTCTCCGGAAACGAAGAATGGTACAAATAGCACCAGGACAAAAATCAAAAAGAATAGATCATTTTTTTTCATCTGTGGGTAGTTTTAATATTAAATGGTCATTTGGTGGTTATTGTTGGTCATTGAATGGTCATTAAGTTGGTATTAAATGACAATGAATGACAACCTAATGACTATGAATGACTATGAATTCCATAAACAAGATGATCGGCAATAATTTCGAGCCCGACATTTGCGAGATGTGTTCTTGCATCAGGAATATCCTGCACATCAATCACAAAGTAAGCGCTGTCGCCGTCGTTAACAACACGTCCGTAAGCATTTGTAAAGTTCACACCCGCCTTTACAATGTCTTTAAGCAATCCGTCGAGACCACCAGGTTTATCTGCCATTTTAACAACAACAATCTCGCGTAGTGCCGCTGACATTCCCTTTTCATTCAGCAACTGATAAGCCAATTCCGGATTTGAAACCACAAGGTTTAAGATCCCCCATCCGTTGGCCGTATGATTCAGGTGCAGGGAACGGATATTGATTTCCGCCTCTTTCAAAACAGCCGTCACCTTTTCAAGGTGGCCCAATTTATTCTCCAAAAAAATTGATACCTGATAAGTCATAGTCAGCTATATTATTAATGGTTTAACATTAATCAAATTGCAAAGAAAAAATCCTTAGCCTTGATCTGTATTATTCAATTCTAAAATAGTTCAACCCCTTCAGGGTTGTGGTCTTACGTGTTGCACTTTCCGTGGGTTGCACCCACGGTTATTCAGATTAAACCCTTTCAGGGTTGCAACCTCGCTTCTTGCATCAACCGTGAGTTGAACCACGGTTATTGAGATTAAACCTTTTCAGGGTTGCAGCCTCGCTCTTGCTTTTACGATGGGTGCGCCCGCATTTATTGAGATCCAACCCTTTCATGACTTTTATTTTGTGCAAATCCCGTGAAACGGGGTAAATCTGAATAACCTCCGGTGCAAACCGGAGGCAACGAAGGCAATGATGACGGAGCCCTGAACCAACGGTCAGCGAAGCTAAAGGGTTCAATTTTAATATTCTTCCTATTTTACCCGGTTCCTATATTTCACTTTTCAAAAGTCCCTATTTCTTCCGGTGATCAAAAACCCTGACCGCTTTACCTTCTGTTTTGGGTATTGAACCCGGCTCAACCAGTTTAATCATTGGACGGACAAGCACTTCATCACGGATAAGATGTATCAGATGCTTTTGCAATTTATCGAGAAACGAAAGATCACCCTTGAACCAGTCCTTTTTCACTTCAACTTCAACGATCATTTCATCCTGGTCGTCAATCGTTTCAAGCATAATACGGTAATCATCTCCAACTTCGGGTAATTTCATTAGCACACCTTCGATCTGCATCGGAAAGACATTGCAACCTTTCATGATAAACATATCATCCGAACGCCCTGCAATCCGGTCGATCCGGCGATGTGTCCGGCCACATTTACATTCTCCGGGAAGGAACCTTGTTAAATCACGTGTCCGGTAGCGGATCACCGGCATAGCAACGCGATCGAGTGTTGTCATTACCAACTCACCAATCTCGCCATCTGCAACCGGTTGCAAAGTTATCGGATCGATGATCTCGACCACGTACGCATCTTCCCAGATGTGCAACCCGTTTTGTTCGGTACATTCGAAAGCCACACCCGGTCCGTTCATTTCAGAAAGACCAAAGGAATTGTAAGCTTTTACCCCAAACATCTCTTCGATGCGACGGCGATGTTCTTCCGTATGAGGTTCTGCCCCAATCACCAACGTATGAAGTTTTGTATCTTTCCGCGGATCGAGCCCTTCTTCTTTGAATACATCAAACAAACGTCCCAGGTAACTTGGAATGGCATGCGCAACTGTGGTTCCGTAATCGCGCATTAATTTAATCTGGCGAAGACTGTTACCCGCACCTGCAGGAATACTTAAGCAACCGAGCTTTTCAACACCATATTGAAATCCAAGACCTCCGGTAAATAATCCGTAACCAGCCATATTCTGAAACACATCTGTATCACGTACCCCGGCGGCATAAAGAGAACGTGCCATCAGGTTTGCCCAACTGTCGAGGTCATGTCTGTTGTGATAAACTACTGTCGGATTTCCGGTTGTGCCGCTTGAACTATGAAGACGCACCACATCGCGCTTATCCGTCGAAAGAAATCCCCATGGGAAATCATTCCTTAAGTTTTCTTTGGTTGTAAACGGAAGTTCCCGGATCTGATCAATTGAACTGATCCCCGATTTAATCGCTTTACTGATTTCAGGGATTCTTCCGTAATAAGGTGAATTTACAGCCTGTCGTAATGTTTTCATCAACCTTTCAACCTGGAGTTTCTCCAGATTTTTACGGTCAAGAACCTCTAACTCTTTTTCCCAATACATAGGTCGTATTTTAAAAGAAATAAGTCATGATCAACCTAATTCCATTATTTGTTACCGAATGATTATCGGCATATAATCCATTATTGAAATTGAATTCTCCAACACCGTAAGCGGCAATGGTCCGTTCGTACTCGGCAGTTAACAGAAATTTCGGAACACTGTACGAAATGGAAGGACTAACGCGCGACATATTCATGATGTTTGTGCCGCATCCCCACACATCGGCTTTTCCTCCCTTATTGGCAAGAGGATCTGAACTACCCAGGTTTTCAAGATAACCAATCAGCAACCCCGGTTTCCATTTGGTACCGTAGGTGATATTAAATAAGGCCGAATAACTGTTGATGTTCGTGTATGTCTCTTTTCCGGTTTGCGGATCAAAGGTCGCAACCCCGTAACCGCCTACCATTGTAAGGTGGGCCATGTTCTGACCGTAATATCCTTTCAGGAGCATCATCAGTTTTCCAGGGGCATATTTTCCATAAGCCATCCATGACGTACTGTTCAGACATTCATCCGACACATAAATCTTCCCGTCAATTCCGGTTGTTGAAACGCGCGGTTTGATCCGGTTAAAGTCGACTCCGGCGCCAAGGGTCAGGCTTTTTTTGCTGTATTCGAAACTTAAAACGGTTTCAGGAACCACCGCGTCTCTTTTATAGGTATTCGATGAACCGATTGGTCCGACAGATACATACTGCTGCTGGTACAATCCGGTTGCCGACAATGTGAAAGCGCCGGCTTTATAGTCAAACCGAACCTGCGGACTGCGGTTGAATGGATGAAAAGGCGAACCTGTATTTAAAGCCCCGATGCGCGGAAAGGCATCATTGCTGAAAAAAGGATGCCATGTCTGACCGACGAGAAGTTTTGTTTTCGTCCACGTGAAAAGTGTGTAGGCTTTTCGAAGCCGTACAAGATATATCTCGGGTTTTCCGGCAAAATCGACTTCAATACAGCCCGTTGTCTTTGCGCCAAAAATCTCGGGTCCGATGATATTTATACCACCCCTGGAAACGATTGATACAAGATTGGCGGTTGTCTGATCATTGATATCCCTTCCGTTTGCATCGGTTCCGATATAGTTGGGAAAGAGATAAAACACATCCTGAAAAGCATTGATACCCTTGTAAGTATCGAGGTAGAAATCGTTTCTTACAAAACCATAAAAAGTTACAGGATTTTCTTTTTTAATCTCTTGGGAAATGGCAGCCAAAGGCAGCAGAAGGAGCAGGCACCCGATCAATTTAAACATATAAATTTGTTTGTCAGCAAGTTAAGCCGAAAAATTAAACATCTGTTTTTTATTTAATTGTATTCCGGCAAGTTGCCATCAGACAATTGCCGGCAAAATTAGGAAAAATAAATAAAACACAATGATAATAAGAACAAACAAAACAAAAAGCGCCTGTTTTTTTACAGATTAAAAGGAAACAAGCAAAATATCTGATTGAGTGATTATAATAGCAAAGCGACTGGCAATTAGCAATTAGCAGCTTGCAAAACCCGAACACATTGTTGCCGGTTCGCTTCGACACATCTAATAATTTGAGAAGGAGCTATCCCGTTTGATGAACCGCCAGTTGCCAGTTGCAAATTGCCAGCTGCTAACCATCAATGAAATACAAAACTGACATACTTCACGATTCGCTTTCCTTCCAAATTGGGAAGGAATCACATATTCTTCACAATTTTGGAAATGATATCCCTGAACTTTTCAATTTCTTCGGATGGAATTGTTTCAAGCAACCTGGCTTCACACTCGTTCCGGACCTCATCAATCTTGCCCCTTACCACCTTCCCTTTCGGGGTAAGACAAAGTGTGATTGCCCTCCTGTCGATCGTATCGGCATTTCTGTCGAGATACCCGTTCACCACCAATTTATCGACAACACGACTGATCCGCGAGAGTGAGAGACCCATATTCTTCGCCAATTCAGGACTGCTTAATCCCTGGCAATTGTCGAGCGACGAAAAGAAAAGCAATTCCGACTGCGAAATATTCAGATCATCCATCAACCGCTGATCGACCTGTGCACATTTCTGTTTCATTTCATAGACCAAACTCAATATTCCGGGCATCGATTCCATTGTCTGATTATTTTTTTTGCAAAACTACAAAGAAGACAACTATTTACAAGCACATTTTTTGCCAATAGCAAATATTTTTATTGAAAACCTTTTTTATTCGAAACTATTTAATACTTTTGCATCACAATTATTGCTATTAGCATGTTTTTGAAATTAAAAATTTAAATTTAAATATTATGGCACTTGAACATTTGACAAAAGAGAGTTTTAAAGAGAAAGTATTCAATTTTGAACTGAACAAAGAATGGAAATTCGAAGGAAAAGTACCGGCCATTATCGATTTCTATGCCGACTGGTGTGGCCCATGTAAGATGGTTGCCCCTATCCTCGAAGAGTTGCAGTCTGAATATGGTGATAAGCTGACCATTTTCAAGGTCAACACAGAAGAACAGCAGGAATTGTCTTCGATGTTTGGTATTCAGAGCATTCCTTCAATATTGTTTGTTCCTGTTGAAGGACAACCACAGATGGCGATGGGCGCTTTACCAAAAGACACGTTCAAATCTGCGATCAGTGATGTGTTGAAAGTTTCGCTGAATTAATTCTCCGTAGGAGAAAACCGTAAATAACCTCCGGATTTATCCGGAGGAAAAGCATAAGTAAATAGGACGAAACTCCGTAGGTGTTTCCCTTTATGATGGCAATCTATCTTCAGTTCGACAGTCAAAAGCAGGTTGCAACAATACAAAGGATGACAATGGGCAACTTTTACAGAGTTAAGATTGTTATTGTTTACGCTCTCCCCCCGGATAAATCCGGGGGTTATTTACAGGGAACTCTTACAGAGTTACCTGTGTAAAAGTTATCAATGTAAAATTCTAATTGACTTTTCAAATCAATTTATATAACAAATGAAGCAAGATATTAGTATTTCATGGAAGAAAGGAATGGCATTCGAAGCCGAGGTGAACGGTCATAAAATGATGCTCGATGCCGGCGAACAGAATGGCGGAAAAGACCTTGGCCCACGTCCAAAAGCCTTGATGCTGGTTGCACTGGCCGGTTGCACGGGGATGGATGTTGTTTCGATCCTTACCAAAATGAGGGTTGAGCTCGATAATTTCGATGTAAAAGTCGAAGGAGAGCAGTCGGAGGAACAACCGGTTCATTATATCAGCATGCACATTATCTACGAATTCTGGGGCAAGGATCTTCCCGTTGATAAACTCGAAAAGGCGATCAGTCTTTCGCACGAACGCTACTGTGGTGTTTCGGCCGTTTACCGCAAAGCGATGCCTGTTACGCACGAATTGGTTCTGCACGACACGAAATAAAACTGAAAACAAAAGGGCTTCGAACGCTGTAAAGGATTTTGCCCCTTATTAATCATCGCCTGGCTTGTTCATCAACTGAACAGGTCAGGCGATTGCATTTTAAGCAAACTCATTTTAAAGTTCCGCAAGGTTTTTACTCATTTTCAATACCTTAATAAGTCAAAACCTCACGGTCAAACCAAATTTCCCAACATTCGTTCGATCCTTGATAAATGTGGAACCACACTTGATGAATGTGGAACCAACGTTGATGAATGTGGAACCACACTTGATGAATGTGGAACCAACCTTGATGAATGTGGAACCAACGTTGATAAATGTGGAACCAACCTTGATAAATGTGGAACCAACGTTGATAAATGTGGAACCAACGTTGATGAATGTGGAACCAACGTTGATGAATGTGGAACCACACTTGATAAATGTGGTTCCACATTTTCAAAGAATGGTTCCACATGGCATAAAAAAGGAAGCATCCCAGTTAACCGCTACATTTTGGTTAAAAGGAATGCTTCGTAATCTACCCTGATCATTCTATATTACTTACCTTACCATTATCCTAACACTCTGACTCCACTCACTTTCTTCGTCGTTTGGAAGCATCCTTTGGTTTTGGAAATAATATATTACGCCTGGTTTAAGGCCCCTTACAATTGTGCTCGCTGTACGGCTTGAAGTCAGCAGCGTCCACGTTTTTTCATCTGTACTGATACGCCATTGGTGATGACCTGCACCTTCAGCTGTTAATTCGACAGATCCGGATTCAACACCATCCTTAGCCGTATTTTGTTGTTTGCCATGAATGGCCTGGTCTTTTGCCGACATACCCGCACTTTCAATAATCGATTCGGCATTGACAGGGTCGTCATTGGCCAATTCCTGCACATCGTTACGCAGCGAGCGTAAATCGGCTTTTACCTTTTCGAGGGCCGCATTACGTTCCGAAATAGTATGAGTTGGCTTTGTCCGCTTAAAACCGGCTTCAGCAATCTCAAGTGCTGTAATGTCGAGATACAGATTAGCTACTTTCGCTGCCGAAGCCGCGAAGATTGGATTTTCGAACATGGCCAGGTAAATGGCCTTTGCATAGACAATAAAAACAGCAATAATCCTTGGAAAATTGAGCACTACTGTACGCAACTTAATAGTTTTTGTTGACATATCTTTATTTTTTTAAAAAAAATTAGTAATTAAAACAATAACAAATATTTACAAAATAAATTCAATGAATAATCCACTTTTTTTTTGCAAATTAAATCTTGATAAATACATTTCTTTTCAAAAATTCGGGGCTATTCTCCCGGATTGTAGTATAATTTGTAGTAATCCACCGGTATTATTTGCAGATTACGTTCAGCCCTGTCAGGGTTTGGAACCTTGACAGGGCGTTGACACCGCTGTTTCTAAACAATCTCAAATATTCATGGAAACATAATCAGATAGAATAACGCATAGGACGTCGGTTTCTTAATGTGATTACACCCAAACTGATTGCATGATTATCTATACGTTTGGCTCAAAATAATTGTTACAATAATTAAAATATTTTTTGGGGTATTTTAAATCGGAAAGATTATCTTTATAATAAATAAAATACCTTCATAATTAACTAAAGAAATCCAATTGGGGCGGAAACGTTAGGAGTTTCCATTCTTATAAAAAATCGAGGCAATCTTAAACTTGACTTTACATCATCTAATCGAATTATACCTAAGTTATTATGCAAAACAAATCAAACATTCCGGCACTTTTATCACTGATCTTTAGCCTTTTGATGCTGAGTGCCTGTGAAAATTCCTTTGAAGGATCGGACGTAAAAACTGCTGACTTCACGGTTAATCCAAAGCCTTCCTATTTGATGGAGACACTTGATTTTGTCGCACAAGATACATTGGGAGGTAATGCCTATTCCTGGGATTTTGACGATGGGACCACGTTAAATGGTACGCACAGGGTATCTCATCAATATATAAAATCCGGTGAGTATACTGTAAGCCTGTCGGTTGGCAGATTAAAAAGCACCAAACAAATTTTGGTTAATCCAGGGACAGTAAGTTTTAAATTCATCAATAACAGTAGCATACCGCTTGAATTCATTACCTATATCGATAATTATGAAGATGGAAGTGTGAAACGCTTTCATGTGTATAATAAATCTCAGTCAGATACAATATATGGCTCCGGGTTACGTACTAATTTTCATATACTTGGCGTATCAATTTTTATTAAAAATACGGAATATTGCATTCCTTTTTTACCGTTGATTTATGATTTTGAACATCAAAATGTAATTTTTACTGATACAACAAAATTGTATCCACGAAGCTCAAGCGGAAATTCCGAAGGAGGCTTAATTAAGGATTTGTAGGAGGATTTAAATTCTATTGGATCGGGCTGGTGAGGATTTGTAATCCAAAAGATGATGCTAAAGCAATTTCAATTCAAAGATTCTTTCCCGGTTGCTTAAAAGCAACGGCAATGGATAAATGCAGAAAGACATCTATTGCAGTCTGCTTTAGCTGCCTGAGAACAGGAAGACATCTATTGCAGTCTGCTTTAGCTGACTGAGAACTGAATAAAAAGCAAAGGTGGCTTTAGCCACATTAAATAAAGCGCATCAAAACAAAATAAAGTTCCGAAACTACAAGATTGCAAAAACGGGGGATCGGATCACAAATCGAATCAGAAACGAAATTTCAATATACAATGACCTGTTAAAACTTAAAAATCAAAACTATGAAAACCGCCATTTCTTACCTGTTATTCTTGCTTTGTTTGACACTCACAAACTGCAAGCCAACTGAAAAACAAGACAATCAGTTTACGCTGAATGGAAAGATTATTGGTCAGGATGCCGGGACTATTATTATAAGGTATGTTCCGGATTCAATTGTTGTTTATGATACCATTCAGGTAATTAAGGGTGAATTTGTTTTTAAGGGGATCATTAATTACCCGGTAGACGTTAATTTAAATGCAGGTAATGATTTAAACGAAACCAGAATGTATATTGAACCAGGGGTTATGAATTTGGTTCTTACAAAGGACAAGTTTGCCGCGTTTAAATTGACCGGTTCAAAAACACAGGAGGAAATAGAGTTCATTGTAAAGAAGGAAGAATCCATATTAAAGATCATACAGACGTTAAGTGACCAGTATTCAAAAAACAATGATCTTATTACCAATTCTCCGAATACAGCAATAAAGAAACAACTTGAAAAAGAAAATGAGGAAATTGAAATACGCAGGTTGAAAACCCTTAATGATCAAAACGGAATCTATCTTAGTTTTGTCAAATCGCATCCTAAATCCTTCTTAGTTCCCCCTTATTTATTGATGCTTGAGCAACTTAATTATATATCGTTTGATTCATTGAAAATGAATGTAAACAGGTTGGATTCGAAGGTTAAAGAAAGTCGCGATGGTAAGAATCTGTTGAAACACATCAGAATAAAAGAAAATACCCAAATTGGGAAAATAGCACCGGATTTTAATGCAGTAGATTCAAATAACCAACCTGTTACCCTTTCTCAATTCAGGGGCAAAAATGTGGTTTTAATCGAGCTTTGGGCAAGTTGGTGCGCTCCATGTCGCCAGGGTTTCCCCTACTTAAAAACGATGCATCAAAAATACCACCCAAAAGGCTTCGAGATTATTGCAATTGCATTGATGGATACTGATAAAAAAACCTGGATGTCGGCTGTAAAAGAAGAAGGCATTGATAATTGGTATAATTTAGCGACACAATTTCGTCAAGGTGAATCTTTGAATAATAACATATATCAAAACTACAGTGGACCTGTTCCTCAGTCATTTCTAATAGATAAGGAGGGGAAAATAATTGGTTCCTGGGGATTTTATTCCAAAGCGAATGAAGAAGCACTGGACAAAATACTGGATAAATTACTAATCACAAGTGCGATTTAACCTGGCTGGTGCGAAGTATGATGCTAAAGCAATTTTAATTCGAAGATCTCTTTCTCAGTTGCTTAAAAGCAACTGCAATGGATGAATGTTAGGAGGCATCTATTGCAGTCTGCTTTAGCTGACTGAAAAAAGAATAAAAAAGGAAATATGGAAAACAACGACTTAAGACTTTTATTTTCAACAGGAGATAGAGGAATTGCAGAGGAAATAAAGAGCTTTTTGGAAGAATTTGAAATCTATACGATGTTAGCTTCAGACAATCCTGCCTCATCTTTTACAAGTACATATTTTGGATTTAATCCCACAGAAACTATTGATATCCAAATAAGTAAAAATGATTATCCGCGGGCAATTGAAATACTGAATGACAGCCCGTATAGGGAAATAGTCGGCATAGCATAGTGCGGCATTTTCACTAAATCCGAATCCCCCTCGTTTGCAACGAGGGGTTAGTTGTCAGTCGTTTGCAACGATTTTTATATCATGCAATGACATCAGAGAAATTTAAAGATGAGTTATAAACTCACAACCATAAACCCCTCGTTACAAACGAGGGGGATCGGAGAAAGGCATGGAGACATCAATTGCAGTCTGCTTTAGCTGACTGAGAACTGAATCAAAAACAAAAGCGGCTTTAGCCACATCAAATAAAGGGCATCAAAAACAGAATAAAGTTCAGTAACTTCGGGATTGCAAAAACGGGATTAAATATGAGAACACGCACAATTATATTATGGATAGCGATTTTAATCATTGCAGATCAAGCCATTAAAATAGTTATTAATTCTTATTTTTTAGATTGTAAATTTGACATTGTTCCTTCATTCCTGGTGGACACGCCGGATAAAATATCCAGTCTCCGCCGGAGCAAATTGACCACCTTCTGCCGGCCAAAATGGTCAGTCTCTGCCGGAGCAAATTGACCACCCTTTAAGAACGATATATCCTTGCTGATTAG
>Ga0209123_1003924_pt1 | contig 10673 bp, 12 predicted proteins | sample BarGraIncu00431A_FD_184500 | JGI IMG/M metagenome (GOLD analysis project Ga0209123, IMG submission 184500) | Arctic peat soil microbial communities from Barrow, Alaska, USA - Barrow Graham LP Incubations 004-31A (SPAdes) (version 2) | ecosystem: Environmental > Terrestrial > Soil > Wetlands >...
AGTTTTGGCTGCAAACGAATGGATAAAAATGGAGATAAATCAGATACAATTATAGCAACTATAATAGGAGATAAGATCAGTTACCATCTAGCTATGATAAGTAAATTGCGTGGTAAGGATGGAAAGATACTTGATATACAGGATCAGATAAAAATGGTTGGTAAATTGAAACTTGCACCAAATCAAGTTGAGCGTTATGCTACAGAGGAAGACGCAGCTGGTATATATGTTAAAAATATTTTAAATATGGATGAAAACTATATTAAAGAACTTAGAAAAGTATTAAGATCTAAAAACATATATGAAGTATGTCCAAACTTTGGTAACTTCTATTTAGGAAGAATCAAAAAGAAAAAAATTCCAAAAGTGCATAAAACAAATTATAAATGTTTATTAGAATTATTTAAATATATAAATGAAAATACTGATAATGATAATGAAATAGAGTTTTATACTATTTGGGCATCTGACATAGAACTAGGTAGATATGAGAAATTAGATAAATTTTTAAATCCTGAAAACATAGATCTTTACGATGGGTTTGATTTTCAAAATGGAGAATATATTATATTTAAAAAGTAAAAAGATAGGAGAAATAAATATGTATAAAAAAATATTGTCTTTTATTATAAATGAAAATAATCAGTTGCTATTACTTAGAAATAATCCTGAAGATCCTATACATGGTGGAGATATTTGGTATACAGTAACAGGAGGATTTGATGATAATGAAACAGATGGAAAAGAAGTTGTAATAAGGGAAATAAAAGAAGAAACAAATCTTGATGTTAAAGAGGCTATATATTTAAATTGGATTTTTAGCTATAATTTTAACGATGTTGATTGTATAGAATATGCATATATTTCATTTGTAGAAAATGGAGATATCATTTTAAATGAAGAAAGTATTGATTATAAATGGTGTAGTTTAGATGAATTCATAAATGAAACTACATGGTTTGGCGATGTAAGCATGTTAAGAAATGTTTTAACATATGCTATGAGTAAAAAAATATATTTTGATACAGAAAAAACAGAATATAACTAAAGATAAGGGGGATTTTATGGGTATAAAAAAAATAATGATTTATATATTAATGTTAATAGGAATATTAGCATTTATACTAATTATAACAAGAATATTTATGTTGTCTAAAAATAAAATGGATGAAATAAAAGACGAGAATCCAATGAATACAGCTTTAAGTGCTATGCAATATTCGAATAAAAATGAAGTTCAATCAGCAGTAACTACTTATCTTTCTAAGATAAAAGCTGCAAATATGAATAAATATACACCTGTTATAACTGCTGGAAGTATAAATAAAGGCAGTGCATATGCGATGCTAGGTAGTAAAAAATATATTATAGACGCTGATTCAATTGGAATTACATTACCAAAAGGAAATTGGTCTATAGATATAAAAGGAACAGTAACTGGTCCTTAATATACAAACACCATCCAAATAGACAACTAAATCATGTAAAAGGTTGACTTTACTTGTTATAAGGTGTATAGTTAAGGTAGGAAGAATATATTTGTAAAAAAATATATGCGAGGTAATCATAATGAATTTTATGAAGAAAATTCCAAAAATATCTAAAAAGTTAGACAAATCTGCTAAGAAAACATTTGCTACAGTGAAAGACAAATCAGAAGAAATAATTAAAGATGCTGAAATCAAAGAAAAGGTTACAACACTATCTAAAAATGTAGGAGACTTTGCTGGAAAAACATATGACGCAGCAAAAGATAAATCAAGTGATATAATTGAGGGAACAAAGCTTAAGATAACTATTAATGATAATGTAGTAGAAATAGATAATATACATCAAAAAATGGGAGTAGCTGTTTATGAAAAATATAAAAGGGGAGAAAAAATAGATCCTGCATTTTTAAAAGAATGCAAAAAAATTGATAAAATGAACAAACAAATAGCTAAAGGTGAAACTAAAATACAAGATTTAAAAAACAAATAATTTAATTTAAAAAACAGGATATAGTATATTACTATATCTTGTTTTTTAATAAATTTTATATAATTACAACTTATTTTCACTTCAATATTTGATTTTAGAGTAAATAAAGAGTATAATTATAATTAAATAAATGTAATCAAAATAAATACTTTTATACAGATGAGGAGAAATAATATATGAATAATGAAAAAGAACTTATACTCATTGATGGTGAGGATAAAACAGAACAAATAATTAGTTGCAAATATGAAGATGATAGATATAACGTTATATACAAAGATGATAATGAAATCTATAAATATTATTTTACTGCCATAGAATGGATACAAAATCCAGTTGAATTAAATATTTCTGAAACAGTATTACCTAGTGATATATTGGTTTCAGATGTAACTAAAATTTTGAAATTTGGAAAATACAAAAAGATATTTTTAAATACAGAATATTCTAAGGTATATAATAAAAATAATATTTCAATAGATATAAATAGTCTAAATAATAAAAGAACATCAAACTGTTTTGAATATTTAAAACAATTATCAAATATAATTGGTGTTGTAGATGAAGAAAATGTAACTTTACTAAGTAAACAATATAACATAACTAATGGTAAAGATTTAAAAAGTATTTTATCTCTTTATTTAAATCCTAAAAGGTTTAAAAAGATGAATTTAGATGAAAAAATACAACCTATTTTTCCTTTTGGTTTTAATCTAAGTCAAAAAGCTGCAATTAAAAAAGCACTAACAGAGAAAATAAGCATAATAGAAGGACCACCTGGAACAGGTAAAACAAAAACTATATTAAATATAATTGCAAATGCAGTTATTGATGGAAAAACTATTGCTATAGTTTCAAATGATAATTCTACAACTTCAAAAGTTTCTGAATTATTAGAAAAACAAGGATTATCATTTATTACTGCTTCTTTAGGAAGTAATAGTAAAGAAAGTTTTCTAGGTGCACAAACTGGTATATACCCTGATATAGATGAGTGGAATATGAGTTTAGATGATATTGGTAAAGTTAAAAAAAGAATTGTATCACTAAATAATAAACTTGATGAAAGCTTAGAAATAGAAAATAGACTTGCAAATATCAAAAGGGAAATATATGATCTTTCACTTGAAAAAACACGCTTTGATAATTATTACAATGAAAAATATAAAGAAGTAACACCATATAAGTCAAAACGTAAATTTGATTCTGATAGCCTGATGAATATGATTGTTGAATATGAAAATATGAGTGAGCACGCTACATTTATAAATAAAATATCGTTGTTTAATCGATATAAAATACATGATTTGAAATTCTTTAATAATTCTAATGATAGTATATTAGCTCTATTAAAAAAACAATATTATCAATTAAAACTTGAAGAATTAGAATTAAAAAAACTATATTTAGATTCAAAACACGGAAATGTAAAGTTTAATACAAGAATGGATGAATATATAGATTCTTCGATGAAACTATTTAAACTATACTTATGTAATAGATATAACAAAACTGAAAGAGAAATATTTGCTGAAAAAGATTTAGTTAATAGTTCAGAAAAATTTGTTGTGGAATACCCAGTAGTTTTAAGTACTACACATTCACTAAAGAACTGTTTAAATGAAAATTATCTATATGATTATGTAATAATTGATGAATCGTCTCAAGTTGATTTAGTAACAGGAGCATTAGCTTTATCATGTGCTAAGCATGTTGTAATAGTAGGAGATTTAAAACAATTACCTCTTGTAGTTACAGAAGATATGAAAAAGAGTACTGATGAAATATATAATAAATATATATTAAAAGATGAATATAAGTATTCGGAAAACAGTATATTATCATCTGTTTCAAAATTATTTAATGATATCCCTAAAACTTTACTTAAAGAACACTATCGTTGTCATCCACTAATAATAGGATTTTGTAATGAAAAGTTTTACAACAATGAACTAATAGTACTTAGTCAAAATAATGAAACTAAACAGCCTTTAATGATATATAGAATTGCTAAAGGAGATACATATCAAAAACAAATAGATATAATAATTAATGATAAAAATATTTGTACAGCTGAAGAAAGTATTGGAATAATTTATTCAGATAAAGATCAAGTTGAACAATTAAATAAATTAATAACTGGTGAAAATATAAAAGTTGATACTATTTATAATTTTCAAGGTCGTGAAAAAGATATAATTATAATATCAAATGAATTTTTAAACAACCCAAATTTAATAAATGTTGCAGTATCAAGAGCAAAAAATAAATTAATTTTAGTAGTAACAGAAAATACTAAAAATACTAATATAGATGATTTAATAAAATACATTGAATATAATAATTTTACCCTAATTGAAAGTAAAGTTTATCCTGTATTTGATATACTGTATACTAACTATTCAAATAAACTAGCTGAATTTAACAAAAAATCAAATATTGATTCTGAGAACATATTAAACTCTTTAATAGATGAAACTTTAAATAAACTTGAATTTAGTTTGCTAGGTAAAATTATGCATCAACCATTAAAAGAGTTAATTAAAGATACTAGCAAACTGACACCTGAAGAAAACAAATTCGCAATGAAAATATCAACACATACAGATTTTATGATTTTTAACAAACTAAACAAAAACCCTATATTAGTTGTTGAAGTAGAACATAATGATAAAAACAAAAAACAATTAATAAGTGATAATATGAAAGATACAATTTTAAATAAGTGTGATTTACCAGTTTTAAGATTTAAAACAAATGGAAGTGAAGAACAAGAGAAGTTGTATAATAAGTTAATAGAAGTTTTAAGGTAATAGTAGTTAATTATAAAGTAATAATTAAAATATAAAACAATTTTTCATAAGTTCAATCGTTATTATACAAAAAAAGCACTAGTTAACTCAATAACTAGTACTTGTTAATATAAATTAAGACCTTTAATTTAATAAGTATATACTGTAATTAAGAAAAGCCGCAAACATAAGCCATATTATATAAGGTATTTGTAAGTAAGCTGCAATAGGGTTTATTTTGTAAAAACTATAAATTATTAATATTACTAAAACTATCATTAGTATTATCCACCAAAATGAAAATAGTAATAACCCTAAATTAAAGAAAAAGAAAGTCCAAAGTGAATTAACTATAAGTTGTATTGTATATAAAATAAGAGCATTCTTTTTGTTTTTATCATTACTAGTATATATAATATATGAAGATATACCCATTAAAATATAAAGTATAGTCTATGCTATAGAAAATACAAACCCAGGTGGAGCAAATGATGGGTTATTAAGCGTTTTATACACTTCTGCAGTATTACTTTAGTAACGCACCTATTATTCCAATAAAAAGCGGTATAAAGATACTTGTTGAAATTAATTTAATTTTTGATAACATGTTATCACCTCTATCAAGTAATTATATTCTATTTAAATAATAACAGCAATGTATTTGATAAAAAAAATATAAGTTCTATTGTAATAAAAGAATATTTGTTGTATAATTTTGGTAATAAATTATAAATAAAATAGAACAGACTGAATATTACACAAATATAAAAATTGGTGAAGTATAATATAATATAGTATATTAAAGGAGGAATTACAATGACAGAACAATTAAAAGAAATATATTTAGCTGGAGGATGTTTTTGGGGTATAGAAAAATACATACAAGATATAAATGGAGTTAAAACTACACAAGCAGGATATGCTAATGGATCTATAGAAAATCCAACGTATGAAGATGTATCAAATAAAGACACTGGTCATGCAGAAACAGTTCATGTAGTGTATGATCCACTTAAGACAAGTCTTGAATTTATCCTTGAACTATATTATGATGTTATAGATCCTACATTAATTAATAAACAAGGAAATGATTTAGGTAGTCAATATCGTACAGGTATATACTATATAGATTTAGAAGATGAGGAAATAATAAAAAAATCAATTAGTAAATTACAAGAAAAATATGATAAACCTATAGCAATAGAAGTAAAAGAATTAACTTCATTTTACAAAGCAGAAGAATACCATCAAAAATATTTAGATAAGAATCCAGAAGGATACTGCCATATAAGTAAAGATAAATTAAATAGTATTAAAAATGTAATTATAGATAAATATAAAAAAACAACCGAAGAAACACTAAGTAAATTAACAGATATACAGTATAAAGTTACGCAGGAAAGTAACACTGAGCCACCATTTGATAAATTATATAATAATAACTTTGAAAAAGGTATATATGTTGATATAACTACAGGTGAACCATTATTTATGTCAGCAGATAAGTTTGAGTATGGATGTGGATGGCCTAGTTTTTCTAAACCAATTGATCCAAACGTATTACTTACAAAAGAAGATAGACAACTTTTTACAAAACGTACAGAAGTTCATAGCAGAATTGGTAACTCACACTTAGGACATATATTTAATGATGGTCCAGAAGATAGAGGTGGTAAACGTTATTGCATTAATAGCGCAGCACTTAAATTCATTTCTATAGATAAAATGAAAGAAGAAGGATATGGATATTTAATAGAGTATATTAAATAAGATATACTAAAAACTAGAAATAATTATAATAAATATAGTATAAAGTTTACATATATATGCTAAACTTTATACTATATTTTTTTTTGTAATAAAAAAGCAATTTATATAATATTATTATAGTGTAAGTGTAATATATAAAAATTTAAAATATTATAATTTTTTAGAGTTTATACTGATTTGAAATGGGATGTGTTTTTGTTGTTTTTAGTTGTTTTCAAAGCCAAAAGAATAATAATTGTTTCAATTTGCTTAATAATACTATTTTCTGTTTCTGGTGTATTTGTCAATAATAGCTTTAATCAAAGTATTGCTGTTGGAGAAGATATAAATGGAAAGAAATATATTAAATGGGTAAGCTTTGATGTTACATATCCTGCTTTAAAAAAAGCTATGGATTTGGATATTTTATCCCATAACAAAGAAGGATATAAACATAACTGGATAGAAATATTATCGTATCTCGGAGCAAAGTATGGTGGGAAATTTTCAAGATATAAAGAGAGTGATATGAATACATATGTACAAAGACTTGAATCTGGTGAGACAGTAGCAGATATCACAAAAGATATGAAATTCTATACTTATTACTTAGAAGCATATACAGCTGTACTTAGTGAATTTGTGGGTGACTATAAAATACAAGTTACAGATAAAGAAGGCAATATTCAGTGGCAAGATAAATATGGTTTAAAAGTTTTTTCACCTATAGCAGCCGGATACAATTATAACGATTATGATGACTTTGGAGCGGGTAGAGATTATGGATATAAAAGAACGCATCTAGGTCATGATATGATGGGAAATTTAGGAACACCAATTATAGCTGTAGAGTCTGGAACTGTTGAACAATTAGGATGGAATAGATATGGTGGTTGGAGAATAGGTATAAGAAGTTTTGATAAAAAAAGATATTACTATTATGCACATTTAAGAAAAGATAATCCATATGTTAAAAATTTAGAAATGGGTCAAATAATAAAAGCTGGTGATGTTATTGGATATTTAGGGAGAACTGGATATAGCATAGAGGAAAATGTTAATAATATAGAAATAAATCATTTACATTTTGGTATGCAGTTAATATTTGATGAAGTTCAAAAAGATGGTATAAATCAAATTTGGATAAATGTTTACCCTATAGCTGAACTATTATCTAAAAACAGATCTAAAGTTACAAAAGATCGAGACACTAAAGATTATAGAAGAGTTTATGATTTTTTTGAACATAATTTAGAAGAGTAGATTAAACATATTGAAAAACAAGTAAAAATGTAGTATAATATTGTAATAAAAAATATTTGACCCATAAAATAATTTAAGGGGGCAGAAGTATGAATAGAAGTGTATTTGATTATGTAGTAGTTAATAATCATTATTTGGAAGGTGGCACAAAGGAAGCTTGTATTAAAGTAAGAGAAGTTTTGCAGAATGCAATCAACCCAGGTAATCAATTGCATGCACCCGGGTCATGTGTAAAAATTGATGAATTTATAGAAGCTGTTAACGTGCTTGTGGCGTCTGCATTCCAGAAAGATGATGAAATTCCTGAAACATGGAGCTGTAATAATGATTGCAAAAAAGTTGGAGATATCCTTTGTCCAGGTGAATGTAATATAAAAAAGGATTCACCAAAACAATGCTCTTTCTTTATGGATGAAGGTCTAATATAGTTCGTTCAAATAAATTTAATTTAAACTTCATAATCATTGGTAGTAGTTTAGCACCATGTATTAAACCTTACAATCGTTACGATTGTAAGGTTTTGTCATTAAAATTTTTTTAATTTATTAGGTATATACTGTAATTTAAAAAAGCAGCAAATGTAAGCCAAACTAAATAAGGTATTTGTTATATAATTTTGTAATAAATTATATATTAAATATAATAATAACTAAGAGGCTTAAAGGAGATGTTAAAAATGATAAAACAATTAAAAGAAATATATTTTAGCTGGAGGGTGTTTTTGGGGTATAGAAAAATACATACAAGATATCAATGGAGTTGAAAGTACAGAAGTAGGATATGCTAATGGAACTACAGAAAATCCAACGTATGAAGACGTATGCTATAAAAACACACAACATGCAGAAACAGTTCATGTGATATATGACAATTTAAAAATAAGTCTTGTATCATTACTTGAACTATATTATGAAGTCATAAACCCAACATTAATTAATAAACAAGGAAATGATGTAGGTAGTCAGTATAGAACTGGTATATACTATACAGATTTAGAAGATACTCATATAATAAAACAATTAATTAGTAAATTACAAGAAAAATATGATAAACCAATAGTAATAGAAGTAAAACAATTAACTTCATTTTACAAAGCGGAAGAATATCATTAAAAATATCTAGATAAAAATTCAGAAGGATACTGTCATATAAGTAAAAAAAAATGAATAACGTTAAAAATATAAGTAAAAATAAATATACTAAACCAACTGAAGAAATGCTAAGTAAATTAACAGACATTCAATATAAAGTTACACAGCAAAGTGATACAGAACCACCATATCAAAATCCATATTACAACAACTTTGAAAAAGGAATATATGTTGATATTACAACAGGTGAACCATTATTTGTATCAACAGATAAGTTTGAGTCTGGATGTGGATGGCCTAGTTTTTCTAAACCAATTGATCCAAATGTATTACTTACAAAAGAAGATAGAAAACTTTTTACAAAACGTACAGAAGTAATTAGTAAAAACAGTAATTCACACTTAGGACATATATTTAACGACGGACCAAAAGACAAAGGTGGTAAACGTTATTGTATTAACAGTGCATCACTTAAATTTATCCCTATAGACAAAATGAAAGAAGAAGGGTACGGATATTTAATAGAGTATGTTAAATGATGTAAATAAGGTAGTAAAAGTATCAAAATCATAACAAATTAATTTAACATATTAAACATATGAATATATGAACTAAAATAGTTAATAATATATGTAGCATATAAATAGTTAAATGTTTTTATGTAAGTAGCGAAAGCACAGAAGGAGAATTGTTATGAAAAATAAAAGATTGAATAAAGAAATAGAGAAGTCACCACAAACGATAGATGAAACACAAAAGAAAACTGTAGAAACAGGAGATAAGAAGGCAAAGCATAAAAAATAGTACCTAATAAGAATGAAAATAAAAATTTACAACAAGATTTACTAAGAGACATATAGTAAAGTAATACACTCTATAATGAAAATTATAGGGTGTTGTTTAATCAAAACTAGAAAACATTTTCAAAGGGTATTAATGCAAATAAGGTAATAAATTATATAAAATTGTAGATTTCTATCAGTTTTTATGGTATAATGTTAACATTATTAATACAATCCAATTCTATGAAATTTTGGAGGAGGAGTTATTATGGATAGTAATTTAGAAATATTAATTAGAAGTAATTCAGTACAAAATACTTTAGCAGAAGATATGAGTGAGCAAGAAAAAGAAATTCGGTTGCAAGCTATAGCAAAAGAAATATTGATGCGTAATGCTGTAGAAGATATTAAGTTCGAAAAAGGAAAAAAACATTATTGTTTTCTATTAAGATATAACATAATGTTGCACTATTATGAAGAATTTACAATATATCCAATGATAACATTTACTAAATATTTCTCAGATCCAACGGATCCTTTAGCTGTTTTAAATAATGTTTACGAATTATTCATAAAAAATAAGATAAGTAAGAAAGAGCTGAAATGGAAGAGGGAATCTCAATTAAGGTTAACTCATATGGATGGAATATGGGCAAAAGAATTAGGAATGGAAGATTTTGATTCACTAGTTCCATTACCAAAATCAGATGATAAAGAAAGCGAATTTGATTTTAAAAGATCTATGGAAAATTTTTCAGCATGGATTAAAGATTCATTTTAGATTATTAAAAAATGATTTAATTAGCAAATTAAAAGGAGGATTTTATAGTGACTAAACGGAATAAAGATACAGGTGATAGAAAAAAAGACACTAGTAGTAATCAAAATTGGTACTTTCGGAAAGATTTTGAAATTAGACCTGTAAATGATTCAGATAAATGGTGTAGACGGCAAAAAAAGTTTAGAGTTACACCAGGAACATCATCTCCATATGGATATATTGTAACTATTAAAGG
>Ga0209123_1003925_pt1 | contig 10670 bp, 7 predicted proteins | sample BarGraIncu00431A_FD_184500 | JGI IMG/M metagenome (GOLD analysis project Ga0209123, IMG submission 184500) | Arctic peat soil microbial communities from Barrow, Alaska, USA - Barrow Graham LP Incubations 004-31A (SPAdes) (version 2) | ecosystem: Environmental > Terrestrial > Soil > Wetlands >...
AAAGTAATAAGATCTCGCAGTTTGAAATTCTGCCTGAAACAGGCGCTCTGAAGAGCTGTTTAACTTTACTGAAATTCCCTGCCGGCGATCCATAATTCCGGCAGGGAATTTTGTTTGAATACAAATGCAGCTTTCAGTATACGACTTCCCGCTGTCAGCTCCCAACATCAAGCTGTAATCTTCTAACATCAAGTAGTAATCTTGCAACATCAAGTAGTAATCTTCTAACATCAACTAGTAATCTTCCGACATCAAGTAGTAATCTTGCAACATCAAGTAGTAATCTTCTAACATCAACTAGTAATCTTCCGACATCAAGTAGTAATCTTGCAACATCAAGCAGTAATCTTGCAACATCAAGCAGTAATCTTGCAACATCAAGCAGTAATCTTCTAACATCAAGTAGTAATCTTGCAACATCAAGCAGTAATCTTCTAACATCAAGCTGTAATCATGCAACATCAGGTTGTAATATTGCAATATTGCTCATAATTTGATAGTTATGCGGTTGTAGAGACGCACGGCCGTGCGTCTCTACAAGGTCGCACGCGTAAAATCCAAATCCTGGAAGTCGAAACTAAAATCTGTTAATGGCGATATCGCTTTCATTTTGAACCCCGAAGCTTTGCCTGAACTGTCTAGATCGAACATTACATACGCATCAGCGTCCATGCTCCGGTCGTTCCACTTCACTACAAAGGTATTGCCCTTGTAGGCAAGCAATTCTCCGGTGAGTGTCGGTGATCTTTTTGAATCGAACCAAAGCTTCCCCTTCTTTACCGAAATAACCACATCGCCAAACCACTTATCAGCATATGTACCTGTGAAAAGGGAATCATTTGTTTTTGCGGTCGCGCTTTTCTGCTGTTTATCAATCGCTTTCCAGATGTCGCCGGTAATTTTATTGGCTTCCTCCACCCCTTTCGCTGAACCATCCGCATATTGTTTCACCCTGTCAATCCCTTTCAACCCAAAATAGCTGTCCTTGATCGTATTGGTAATCGCACTAAATGCTGCTCCCGATTGCTGGTTCGTAAATACGATAATTCCAAGTTTTAGCTCGGGGATCATCGTTACCTGGGTATAAATACCTGCCAGCGCACCCGAATGCCCTACCTGTTTATATCCCTTCGCATCACTTAGCGACCAACCCAATCCGTAAGCAGCGAAATGCGTATTATAAGCTGTTGAATCGCCAACCTGGATAATGGTCTGTGGCGCCCACATGGCCCGGTGAACATTATTGCTGAAAAGCTGCTTGCTGAGTCCTTCGCCATATTTGCCATTGTTCATCTGCATGATGATCCATTTTGACATGTCGGTGAGATTACTGTTGACGCCTGCGGCAGCGTTGAACGGTTCACTTAAATCGCGGGCGATCACCTGTACCTTTCCGTTTACCGGAGCATGAGGGACAATCACATTGGAGGTGTCTTTTAACCGGTGATAGGAAGCAGCACTGTGGGTCATACCCAGCGGCTGTAATATGCGTGTTTCGATAAAGCTTTCCCAACTCATTCCTGAAACCCTTGCCACCACTTCACCTGCAACAATGTAGAGCAGGTTATCGTAATCGTATTTTGTCCGGAAACTTGATACAGGTTTTAAAAAGCGCATATTGTGTATGATGTCTTTTATTGTAAAATTGTTCTTGCCCGGCCAGATCATCAGGTCGCCCGCCCCTAATCCCAGGCCACTCCGGTGTGTAAGCAGGTCTCTTATTGTAAATTCTTCGGTAACATAGGGATTATACAGCCTGAATTCGGGGATGTAATCGATCACCTTATCGTCCCACGACAACTTCTTATCATCGATCAGTATGCCCAGCGCGGCAGCGGTAAATGCCTTGCTGTTGGATGCGATACCAAACAATGTATTTTCATCTACCTTTTGCTTTGTATTCAGTGAGCGAACACCATATCCTTTGGCATGGATGACCTTATTATCTTTTACAACTGCCACGGCAATACCCGGAACATCAAATGCTTTCAGCGTTCTTTCAACAAGCGTGTCGATTTCGGCGGACGTAATTACTTGTGCATTGACAGCAAAGCAGCCAAGCATTAAAAAGGCAAAAGGAATCAAACGATTGCGGAACTGGCTCATCTTCTTCATGGTTATACCTGGTAAAATTGTTATCTGATAGGATGTATGTTGGAAAATATCTGTTGCGTGTGATGGCCTCCACCCAACACAACAGCTTTCTATTTAACTTCTGTCCAAAATTAGTTTTAAAATGATGAATGGCAAATAATCAGGAGGTTTCTAAGACATATCCCCAATAATGAAGATCCTCTTTTTTTGCAATCGCCTTTGTGCCGCCGTCGTGAAGCAATAGTATTCTTGTCGCAATATCGAGGATATTCCTGTAATCATGGTCCGTGACAATAAATCCTTTCGTCGCGGAATGTGTTCTGATTAAGCTTTTTATTTCCTCCTTTAACAGCGGGTCAATGCCATTGAAAGGCTCATCAATCAGGATATACTTTGCATCGGAATGGATCAGCATAAAGATTTCGACCAATCGTTTCTCGCCGCCTGAAAGTTGTCTGGAACGTTTATTGAGAAATGGTTTGATATGTTCATTCGCCATAATTAAACCGGCGTTTTGCTTGTCACAAAAGAGGGATATGATGGTGCTTACCTTTAAATGATTTGGCATGCAACTGTGTTGCGGCAGATAGTTAACCAGCTTTCTGTTATCGTAGAGTCCGTTAATGAGTTTGTCGTCAATCCTGATAAATTTGGCATCCGCCGATAATGAACCAAAAATGATCTTTAACAGCGTCGATTTTCCCGAACCATTCCTGCCAAGTAATCCTACAATTTCACCTTTCGTACACGACACGTATATATCTGTGAGCACTTGCCGTGTTCCAAAGCTTTTGATGACGCTATCAACATGTAAATTGTTCATATCAGACTAATTATTAAGCCAATCAATGAACTAAAGACCAGTGTTGACAGCCACAGGAGAGGCTTGCTGAGACCCATGTTGTAATAAAGATAATACTCATTGGGATTCCGGACCTCATATATGTAATAATGAAATAAGGGCGTTACTATCATGTATGAAACACCAAACCATTTGAAGGAGAAGCTACCCGAATATATAAAAGCGATGGCAGCGATCGCAGTCGACATTGATAATGCCGGGACAACCAGTTTTTTATAAAACATCCAAAAGCTTTTGACAATTCTCATGTTCCGTTTACTGCTAGCAACCTGTATTTACGCCTGACGAAGCCAGGACAATACACATCGGAATTTGGATGGACGGACCTGGCAGCTATCAGATATATTGTAAATATAATGCTTTTGGTTTATATATCATAAAAATGGTTTTCTATATTTCAGGGGGAATGCCTGGATTTATAAGTGAACTAAGATTATCCGGAAACGGTTCAGAAGTTTAAAATGAGTTATAAATGAGAATTTTCAGGGTAGCCCTTGAACAGGTGATTTACAATTGCTTATTTTTTAAGGCGATTTCAGATCACAGGTGGTCTAACTGCTTAAAATATCAGATTAAACAAAGAGAATATCATGTCCATAGGAATTCATCATTATAATCCACACCATGTTCTTTCAAAAATTGAATGTATTCATCATGGAATGATTGTTGTCGATGATGATTTTTCTGATTCGCAATATATTTCTTCACCACTTCGACTATCGATGGACTTACCGAAAATCCCGCATATCCTCCTTGCCATGCAAAATTTTGATAATGAATATCCTTTGTTTTAATCCACCGGCTGCTATGGCGTTTGATATCTTCCATTAAATCTGCCAGACAAATGGTTTTTGACATGATGCAAAGCACATGAACATGGTTCTCAATACCGTTTATAATAATAGGGATCGATTTTGATAGCTTGATTACACCTCCGATATATGCATACAATTCATCATCATCTTCCGGTCTTATCATATAACCGTTGTACTTAACATGAAAAACGGCATGAACATACAATTTTGATAATGATTGTGACATGGCGTTCGTTTTATATTTCTCAAGGCGTTGCCATTGAGCTGAATTATACTGGGCCTTCAGCCCGTTGGCTTAATGTTATATTGCCCGTTCAGGGCGCTTTTGCTTGTTATCTTTTTTAGCCCCAAGGCGTTGCCATTGAGCTGAATTATACTGGGCCTTCGGCCCGTGGATTATGCCTGTACGTAGTGCGATGTTATTGCGGTTCCGCCACGAAGTGGCAATATATCCTAACCCAATGGCAACGCCTTGGGATTAAACAGCAACAACAAAAGCGCCCTGAAGGGGCAATATGTCCTAACCCAATGGCATCGCCTTGGGCTTATACCGCAACAACAAAAGCGCCCTGAAGGGGCAATATAACTATTGCCCATGCTTTTAAGGTTAATTGGGATTAAATTGATTTCAGGTAGCTTAGAATCAGCTCTGTGCTTTTATCAAGACCAATTTTACCGGTATCGAGCGTCAGGTCAAAATGCTTTGCATCTGTCCATTTCTTACCCGTAAAAGTTTCGATATAGTTTACCCTCTCTTTATCGTTCTTTGTAATCATTTCCAGTGCGGCTTTTTCTGAAAGTTTGTACAGTTCCTGAACCCGTTTGCTTCTGAATGAAATATCGGCATGCAAAAACAGGCTTACCCGATTTGAATATTCCCGCAGGATATGAAAGCCACACCGACCCATTATAACGGCAGAACGCTCTCTGGCAATCTGTTCTATTACATCAGCTTCGGCATCGAATATCTCACGGTCGAAAGGAAAATTCATTTGCGGGGGCAGGTGATAATCCTCGGCATATCCATTGATATGAAAGAAGGAACTCCAAAAAGAGAGTAGTTTTTCATCCCTTGATTCGAGATCCGCTTCCACAACCGCGAGTTGTTTTGCTGCTTTGCTTAGAATTTCGCGATCGACATAGTCGATATTCAGTTTTTTAGCAAGCTGCTGTCCAATATAAGCACCTCCACTTCCCAGCTGACGACTAATTGTAATTACAAATGGCGTAGTTTGTTTCATTTTTAGTACCTCCTATATTTTAATGGCGTTTTCACTTACAATAAAGGTATAGAAAAACTTAAAGACTGATGCAATTTTTGAAACATTAATATTCATCACATAAGGAATCCAACATCTCGCGATTACAGTGAAATTTTGTGCTGCGTTTATCGTTACAAACGACTGAAAACTAAAAAATAAATCAATTGCCATTCGGTTAATTTTCGAATGACACCAGAGATGGCGCAATAATTTTCAAATAAACAGTAAAAATCTTAATAACCTATTCGTTTTAATATACTTATCGATAAAGGCATTCTCAATTTTCAGTTTAGCTTTAAATTCCTGTATGCTTTTTTGGAACCTGGAAAATTGTATCCGAAGATCAGGGTTAAATGTGAATACATTTTGAAACATGAAATCGGCTTTATACAATGGACGCTCTACATCACGGATAAGTTCCCGAAGTTTTGCGTCTTCAATATCAGGATTGCGAAACCTGGAATTTTTATGCTTGATATACAAGTTATAGTTATCAGTTGCAATATTATATGAGTCGGCTGCTAATCTCCCTTTTTCATAGGCAATCTGAAATGCATTTTCTTTTATTTCATCTATCAGTAAATCATTCAACTCGTCAAGACCAAGCATTCTTTTGTTGACCTGTTCTAAATAGGTTAATCTGTCCTGTTTTTCAATTTCCACGATTAATGCACGATAATTAAATTTGCCCTTTTCTGAAAGTTTCAAGAAATTCTGATTGTTGAAATCAAAAATAGTAATCGGATTATCAGAAAATTGCCAGACAGGATCAAAAGGTAAATGTGTTTTTACAAATGACTGTGGCTCAATTAAAAAAAATTCGTCGCGAAACTGATTAAAGAACACATTGTTGATTGTGAAGCCGGATGCCCAGGTAACATCGATGAAATAATAGTTCGCACCAATTTGAACAGCGTTCCAGGAATGTGCTACATCCGATATTTGCTTTAGCCCGTTACGTGCATAACCTCCGATGACGAAAGATTTAATACCCGATTTTTGACAAAATGCATGAAACAGTTCAGCATATTGCTGGCATATCCCTTTCCTATTTTTCAGAACGTCATCAATTACTTCGGCCTTTGATTTGAATCTTTTCGTGGTCCCCTTATTTTCCAGATCGTAATTTATATTGTTCGTAATCCAAATATAGAAAGCCCTTGTTTTTTCAATATCATTCTTTAAATCCTTTGTCAAATAAGCCGATATCTGATCAGCCGTCTTCAGCGAATCGGGAACACAAAGAGATTTTTTATCAATTTCTGTATAATCAGTGATGCCAAATAATTTTGAGCTAAATAAAAAGACAATAAAAAATACAAGAATCATTCTCATGTTCTAAGTCTCCAATTAGTTATATGCGCTTATTATTTATGTCAGATTTGTTTATTCATTTTAATAATCAGGTAAATCCGCCAAAACTGAGTGACTTGCGTTGATAGTTGTCAGTCGTGCAGTCGTAAAAGTAATGCAATTTATTTATCAAATAGTCAATAACTATTTTTATTCTCTCTTTAATAAAACGCCACCAGGTTTTCTGAAACCACATTAAGTAAAGTTGGTAAACATGGTTGGAGATTAAAGTAAAAGCCTGACTTCTTCATGATGTTAAAGTAAAGTGAAAGCCTGGCTTGGGATCAGATGATATTGTTGTGGGAGAAATGCATTTTATGAATAAATACGAATTAAAAAACGCCGAACAACTAACTTATAAAACCTTATTTTCATTCCCAAACCTTAGTAGCCAGATACGCAATCTCACACCATTAACCTTATTAACCTTATTTTTTCAATGTGTTTTGATAATGTTTATTTTCATCTAAATAAGGTAATAAGGTTAAAATAGAAAAGGATACAACGAACCTACTAAGGTATTTTAAAAGAAAATAAGGTTTTTCTGAAAAATAACACGCATAAATTTGTCTATAGAATATTATTTCCCCAACAATTTAAATTGATCCCTTACTTGTTCACGATGATGAAGAAAAGTGAGCGCCTGACTTGTTCACGACATTGAACAAGTCAGGCGCTCACTAACTCCAATGGTATTACTTACTGCACGAAGCCTTCGCGGTGATTGTTTTCTTGTTCGATTCAACCATTGAAATCACTTTCAGTAACTGTTCACCCACTCCGATTTTGTATCCTGCGGAAAACAGATATACGTTGCCGATTTCGTCGCAGAACAATACAAGCGGCAGTTTATCCTTGAGTCCGTCGCCGTAAATGGCTGCTATCGCACGAAAGATATTCCCATCCTTATCGGTTCCGCTTTCCATTTTAGCAGGAAGCTTGTAAGTTTTCAAAACGCCTGCCTGTGCTGCTTTTTCAGCAGGCATTGCAAATACAAATTGTCCGCCCCACTTATTGAATTGCTCAACATACGGACCCAGGTCGTTCAATATATGCTTCGAAGGTTCTTTATCAGGATCGAGTAAAACCAATACCGAACGTTTCCCTGCTGTTAACGACAACAGATTGATCAGTTTACCGTCTTCCGTTTTTTCAAGGTTCAACTCATCAAGATTTAGTTTTCCCGAGGGTTTTATTTCGCCCGATTGCTTCCGAAGCTGAACCGGAACGGTGGTCAGTTTTCCTTTCTCTATTGTAAAAAAGGACATCTGGCTCAATACCGATCCATCTTCAAGTCGGGTTCCGGTAACCAATGTATAATGACCAACTTCGAGCATTACAGGCGGGGCTGTGTTTGAAAGTTTTTCACCTTCGTGAAATTCAAGCGTATGATAAAATCCGTCGCGCAGAAAGGCAATTGTATAGTGCAAATAATATTGAGGGACCACTGGATTGTCTTTATCCATCAGTTTAAGCGAGCCTTTTTCGGGTTGAACGACCGCAACAGGGTCGAATCCTGCACGAAGCCATTCCCCGTTTTTTGAATATTCCGGGATTTGTGTTTCTGGATTCAGCCTGGCAGGAATTCCAAACGTGCGACAGGCAGCGACAAAGAAAATATCTCTCGAAAGAGGGTCGGCAACACGCAGGTTATACACGCCAACCGGCGATAACGGATTCCGCGACAGGATGTTTGCAACAGTATTGACACGAATATTGTCGCGGATCCATTTAATAAGAACAGATACATCATTTCGTGTTGATTGTGCCATTTCTTCACCAAATGAAGTGCTCAAAAAACTTCTCCACGGGCTTAAATTCTCAAGACCAATGCGCGGTGAAAGTACATAGCGATTGAATAATTCTTTGGAAGTAACCAGTTTTTGTGCACCTGATTTGGCTGTTTGTACCAAATGATCGGTTAGTATTGATTCCGGAACATCACTGAAATCCTTATCGGCAATCTGTATCGCCATTTCGAGCACAGTACTTCGGTATTGGGAGGCATTCTTCTCCAGGTAAGCCGAAATCTGATCCCAGTTTCCATAACTTAATTTGATAAAGCGGGAAATGGTATCAACCGGAAGTTTTGTCTTTTCAGCAAAAGCGGCAATCCACGCCGAATCTTTAAACGTTTTCATATAAGCATTGCGGATCGAGTCTTCACGTGCCATCCGACGGTCGTTTTGTTTGCGGGCCTCAGGCGTTACATTTGTCGCAACTTTAGTAGCACGAGGAGGAACCAGATCGAACGACTCACTCACATTTGCCAGTGTTGTTTGATTAAGTATAAGTTGCAGCGTATCTTTTTCAGGAACTGAAAGCTTCTGATAAGCAAACTTGCCATTTTTGGAAGCCCATATAATAAGGTCACCCATACCTGTGATCAGATTGGTTTTCCCGCTTGTATTTGTATAACCCGTCGCAATGGGATAGTATTCAGCATAATTGTAAAGCTGGAATTGTACCTTCGCACTGTCGGCAGGTGTTCCGTCTTCATTTTTAACCGATATGGTGACCGTTTTAACCGCCGCATAGTTTGAAGTAAGGTTCAGTTCCGAAAAACGGTCATTTGCCGTAACAACATTTTCAGAGCCAAGGTAACGACCGTAAGCACGTGTATGAACAAGCATAACCCGCGTTGCAGGTTCACTGAACCAACCCATGTTTAAATTAACATCAGGTTCGCAGGCACCCAGGTAATTCCATTTGCCATCAATCAGAACTTCCACCCATGCATGGTTATCATCAGAGTGCGCCCAACGTGGCGTATAAACTTGTCGTGCAGGAATTCCAGCCGTGCGCATCGCTGTAACTGTAAAGGTTGATTCTTCGCCACATCGTCCGAAAGATTTCTTCACCGCCATTAATGGGGCGCTTGTGCGTGAATCGGTTCCACGGTAAGTTACTTTCTCGTGGCACCAATGGTTTATTTCGAGCGCCGCATCTTTCATGCTCAATCCCTTGATGCGCTCTTTTATCTCGGGATACATCACTTCCCTGAAATTATCAAGGTTTTCGTTGTTCACGCGTAAAGGGAGCGTAAAATGGAGAAACTCCTCTTCCGGGATTGTCTTTCCCCATGGCATTTCCTGACGGGCCAGCAAAGCAAACTGCACATTTTTCAGAAAGAATTCAGGTTTGTAATCGGCCAGGTCGCTCAGTGGCATATAAGCATACAAAAACTCCATCGCCTGCTTTTCGGATTCTGTTAGTGGCTGTTTAAAGATGTCCCAGATTGGCAGCAGGCTTTTGTCTGTGAGCGACTTCTGCTCGGTCAGCATTCGCTGAATATCAGCAATCCGTTTCGGATTTTGGATGATCACCTCTTTCTTTGCACACGACACAAAGAGAATTGAAATCAGAATAACAGCTAAGAATTTATTTGTCATGAATGAAAGATGTTTAAAAAATGTTGCTAATTGCAAATAACGTGATTTTTCAGGGAATATCAGGGTGATAAAACGCATGAATTTGGGTTTATTGAGGTACTTATAACTACTTATACTCCTCGGACCTACCAAAAATGAGACCTTAAACCTGATCCTAACGAACCGGACAATGAATTTTTTGAAATTAAATCTATTAATTAATAGAAACCTATTTTTCAGAGGCAATCAATAATCCTCAAATTTCGATGGTGCGATAATGTTGAATAAGATTTCCCCTGGCTTTCAAAGTGGATAGTATTATAAAGTCTGATAAAACAGTTGTTTTAAAAGTGAATTGTACTATAAAATATAAACAAGCAATTTTTCCATTCATACGTAAATAATTATCCTGAGTATATTTTATCAGCCATAATTAGCAATAACTCACAAATTACAAGTAAATTATAATCATAGGTATATTTGAGCTTCACGTTCATTCCTCCGATATATTCGTTTATGTTATTAAGCAAACGACTCTATATCTTCTATAATCAACATTAGAATATATCACAAACAGGCTATTTCTATTTAATGATTCAATAGCAACATATACAGAAAACTATATAAATAAAAAATTAATAAATTGACCTGTATTTTATAATATTAATTTTCAACTGCTTATATAAACACTCAAGCCATGCCATTATTTTATTTTTCGAATCTATTTTCCAAAATCCACTGTAACAATTACTAACTCTTCACGTATTGCATTAGAATTTTTAATTAAGGGAGGTTCTATATTTTAAATATCAGTATATCAATTAAATAAGTTATATTTGGCTATTGAAAAACCCGATAACCATCAAGTAATGTCAAAAAAGTATAAACCCACTGGTAAAATAGGTCTATTCGA
>Ga0209123_1003927_pt1 | contig 10654 bp, 5 predicted proteins | sample BarGraIncu00431A_FD_184500 | JGI IMG/M metagenome (GOLD analysis project Ga0209123, IMG submission 184500) | Arctic peat soil microbial communities from Barrow, Alaska, USA - Barrow Graham LP Incubations 004-31A (SPAdes) (version 2) | ecosystem: Environmental > Terrestrial > Soil > Wetlands >...
CCGGGTTCAAACTCTTTTAGTTGAGGCAGGAACACTTCTGAAATGATGGGATGGTTGTGAAGCTGGATCTCAAAATTAAAATTCTGAGGTTCGGTGGATTTTTTTTGTTTGACCTGGCCTGACTTTTTATCTAGGCTGGAAATCGGAAAATAGTTGTTGATCAAGGCGGTGAGTTCTGCCGAGATTTTGGTAGGTGAGAGGCTTCCTGAATATTTAATGCCTATCAGTGAACTCTTTAAGCTTAATTCGCTTTTTTTAGGTTCGTTGATGGAAGCTACCAAAAATGAATCAAGCCTGTATTTTTTGCCTTCATGCATGATCAGGATGTTGGAAATTTTGGCTTTTCCGTTGATGTTGTTTGCTGTATTACCTTTTAAATCGGCGAAGGCAAGTAAACCTATCCTGGTGTCAGTTTCCGTAAAATGAAGTTTTTTTAGATTGGCTCCTTTCAAATTTAAACGAAATTTATAGTATTCCTGTTTGGGATTCAAATTGACCAGACCATCAAAATCCAACATCGCATTGGAATCATTCAGATTGATTTTTCCTTCGAATTCCCTACCCGATATCCGACCATCTACCTTCAGGTTGTGATAGTCGTATTGATTCAAATAGATCTGTGATACTTCAGCCTTAATTTTTGCCTGAATGGTTTTTACATCCAGCCCATGTCCGATCGCTTCAGCCGTTAAAGTTGCCGGGCCAAACATTTTTCTGTCCTTTAATAGTCGTCCCATATCAAAATGGTTGAAGGTCACTTTGGTGCTGAAGTTTTCATTTGGATCAATCATCGCATAAAGATGGGCGGTCCCAAAGCTGCAACTCATGCCTACGGTCGTTTTAAAGGATTTCATTGCTCCGTTAAACGTAATCTGCATACTGATGTTTTCAGGGAGTTCTATGCTCTCAGGTAAGGAAGAACCTGCCATTGCGACGATATCCTGACGCCCTGAGCTGATTCTCAAATTGGGGAAATGAAACACCGCCTTTTTAAAATCGGGTAAGCCTGTAATGATGAAATCGGTTTTCAAACTGGTATTGGTACCTGTGTGAATCTCCAGATTTTGACCTTTCAGATTTGTTAATGTCCCGCTTATAACTCCGGAAGCAGTTGTAGTCGTATTGCTATTCTTGAAAAAAGACTGTTCGGAAAGTAAAGGGCTAAAATACAACACATCCGCATTATAGATGCTCATTTTTTTCACATCGGCATGCAGATTTGCGTATTGCATGGAATCCACCAGGGAATTTAAGGATTTATAGTTTAAAAGTAAATCACCCTCCAGCGATGAATTCGAAGTCTTAGCCAGTATATTTTTGGCGCTGATGGAATGTTCATCCATCCTGAAATCTGTTTCGAATTTTGTAATGGTAAAACCATTCTGATCGACCGCATAAAATTTCTCGATGGAAAGTTTAGTCAGAGCGGACGAATAAAGTAAATCGGAAGCTTTCAGCGTGATCTGTCTGTAACTCAAATGGGAAGCATCAAATGCATTTATTTTTTTCGCTTTATTACCGATGTTGTAGCTTAGTCTATTGTCTTTCAAATCAATTTGTTTAACGGAGACTTTCCATTGGTTCTTTGCAGTCGTGGTTTTGCTTGCAACAGCCGTCTTCTCCGATGAAACGCTGTCCTTTTTACTGTACAGAATGCTGCTTTTTGATAAGGCTATCAAATCCAAACCAATCAACTGTTTTTCCAGATCAACCGAAGCCCCTTTTACTTTGAACTGCTTCAGATTTGCCTGAACGTTCATTCCTTCCATTTGATCATCAAAAAGCAGTCTGATATTTTTCAAACTGGCCTGATCAACGTTAAATGTCCAGGGAGTTGATGGGGTTTTCTGCTTTGTGGGGCTACTAAAAGCCGTAAGTAGAAAATTATAGTTGAAAAGGGAGTCTTTATCCGATCGGTTCACTTTTAGTACAAGATCCGTTAAAACCAAAGAACTCAGATGTATCTTATTTATAAACAGGTCTTTGAAAGCAATGTTTATTTTTGCTTGTTTGGCATAAATCAATGTGTCTTTCTGAAGATCTTCCAGGTAAAGTCCCTCCACAACAATGGATTTTGGAAAGTGAATGTTTATTTTTTTCAATTCCACCTTTGTATGCGTTTTATCGCTGACAAAAGAAGTGGCAAAATGAGCCACTTTTAACTGAATAGCAGGAATTTGTATAAGCGCAGCAACTAGTAGCAGTAATAATACATAGCCGATTATTACCCATAAAATTACTTTTAAGGTCTTTTTTAAAATAGAAATAGCTTTATTCATTCTTAAAAGATGAAATCTTAGTTTGCATTACTTTGCTATGTAATTTTTAATATACAGATAATGAAGCAACTAAATTGATTTATGGCACTAAATATCTATAATTCGAAGTTGACAATTTTAATCCGAAAAATTGTTACATTACATTTGAAAATTGTTACATAATTCACTTATGAACTATCAATCATACCTTTATTATTTATCAAAAAAGGTGAACAATATCAAGTAATATCTTGTTCACTTTCAAAGCCTTAAAAAATAATAATCCTAAAACGCATTCAAGTAGCAAAATGAATCCCACAAAAAAGGTCATCATGCCTGTAACAGGGCTATCCTGCAGCAATTGTGCCTTAGCTATTGAATCTAGGGTACGTAAGATGTCTGGTGTAATGGATGCTCATGTTGATTTTGCAAGTGAAAAACTAATACTCGTTTTTGATCCGGAAAAACTCAGTGAAGTGGAAATTATAGCCGCTGTGAAGCAAATTGGGTATGGCGTGGCTATTGGTAAAATAGAGCTACCCATTACCGGAATGCAAGATCAGACCGATGTGAACCTGTTGGAAAAAAGACTGAACCAACAGAACGGCGTACTTTCTGCCAGTGTAAGTTATGCCACCGAACGTGCTCTTCTGGAATATATTCCCGGAATGACCAGTATTGCAGATCTGGCAGCTGTCATTCGTAAAGCAGGCTTTGATCTAGTTGAGGCTGGTACTACAGAAGAAATGGAGGATGTGGAAGCCAAAGTCCGCAGCTCAGAGTTACGCAAGCAAAAAAGACTTCTGATGGTTGGACTTCTCTTTACCATTCCACTGATCATTTTCAGCATGCTTCGTGATTTTAAAGTCGTAGGTTTTACGTACGATCTGTATGCCATGCTTTTTGCCGCAACCATTGTCCAGTTTGTAGTCGGTTGGCAGTTTTATACAGGCGCTTTCAACAGTCTTCGTTTTGGACGTGCAAACATGGATGTCCTGATTATGATGGGATCGTCGGTGGCCTATTTTTCCAGCCTTTTAGTAACCATTGGAATTATTGATAGTCCTAATGTCTATTTTGAAACCGGAGCAGCTATTATTACTTTGATACGTTTGGGTAAATATTTGGAAGCAGGTGCCAAAGGAAAAACATCCGAAGTATTAAAAGCATTGATGGGATTGCGTGCAAAAACGGCAACGGTTGTGAGAAATGGCGTTGAAGAGGTCATAAACATTGAACTGGTTGTGATAGGAGATACTGTAGTTGTTCGCCCGGGTGAGAAAATTCCTGTTGATGGAATCATTTGTGAAGGACGATCCGCCATTGAAGAATCAATGATTACCGGAGAATCCATGCCAGTCATCAAAGGACCAGGCGATGAAGTAATCGGTTCTACCATCAATAGTGAAGGTCTCCTGAAATTTGAAGCAACGAAAGTTGGAAAAAATACGACCCTGGCACAAATAATCCGTCTTGTACAGGAAGCTCAGGGAAGCAAAGCACCCATACAGAAACTCACCGATGAAATTGGAAAATATTTTGTCCCTATTATCATCGGTATAGCCTTATTTACTTTTCTGGGATGGATTTATGTGGCAGAGATCAGCTGGACGAGTGCCATGATGAAAGCCATTGCAGTTCTTGTTATTGCCTGTCCCTGTGCCATCGGGCTGGCAACACCCACAGCCATCATGGTAGGCACATCGAAAGGTGCACAAAATGGCATTCTTTTCAAAAACAGTGAAGCCTTGGAACTCGCTGGCCGGGTAAACATCGTGGTGCTCGATAAAACCGGAACCATTACCCGTGGCGAACCAGAAGTTACGAATATTTTACCCCTGTCAAGTTTCCCTTTGGAGGAAATTCTTCGTTTGGCGGCAAGCGCAGAGTCCGGCTCGGAACATCCTTTGGGAAGGGCCATTGTAAAAGCTTCCATTGACAAAGGACTGACACTTTTTGAACCTGTTCAATTCCGTTCATTCGGGGGGGGTGGTATTCGGGCAAAAGTGGAGGATAAAATAATCCTGATTGGAAATCCCCGAATGATGGAGAATGAGGCAATTAATATGGAGCCTCACCTCTCAGAAATAAAGAAACTTCAAAACGAAGGTAAGACTGTAATGATTATAGCTTACAGCAGGACGGATCAAAACGAGAAACCGGTCCCCATCGGATTGATTGCTGTGGCTGATACCGTCAAACCGGGAGCAAAGGAGGCCATAGCTGAATTGCGTCAACTGGGCTTGGATATTGTCATGATTACCGGAGACAACCAGTGTACAGCCGATTCCATTGCCAGACAAGTGGGTATTGAGCGGGTGGTTGCTGAAGTTCTTCCCGGTGATAAAGCCGAAGCCATCAAGCAACTTCAGGCAGCAACCTCCCTTGGGAATTACGCTCATCCAGTAGTCGCTATGGTTGGGGACGGCATTAACGATGCTCCTGCACTGGCACAAGCCGATGTTGGGATTGCCATTGGCACCGGAACGGACATCGCTATAGATGCTGCCGGCATCATACTCATCAGTGGTCACCTGTCTGGTGTAGGACGAGCCATATCCTTATCCCGTGGAACGTCGCAAACCATCGTTCAAAATCTGATATGGGCATTATTCTACAATGTAGCGTTGATACCGGTTGCTGCCTATGGATTACTTAGCCCCATGTTTGCAGCAGGAGCTATGGCATTCAGTTCTATTTTTGTAGTAACAAACAGTCTCCGCTTGCGGGCTTTCAAAGTGCAGACGTTTGCTCCGAAAAAAATACTGTCGCGTCAAATACTGGAGTTGGTACCCCGCATTATTTTACCGGCTGTCGCCTTGTTGATCCTGATAACCTTTCCCATGTTGTTCATGTCTGAAAAAAAAATGGTGATAGAAGGAGCAATCGCAAACAATATGACCCCTTTTCTAATGATGGTCATGGCACTTTCCAACGCACTTATTGCTGTCTCTTACGCATCCATTCCGTTTTTCCTGATTGTTTTTGTTCGAAAACGAAAGGATATCCCGTTTACCTGGATCTTTTTACTGTTCGGCTTATTTATTCTTGCTTGCGGTACCACTCACATCATGCATGTAATCGGGCTTTGGTTACCTGTGAACTGGTGGCAGGCAACAGTTGATGCTTTTTGCGCCATTATTTCTATTGCAACTGCTATTGTTCTTTGGCCGGTTCTGCCAAAACTTTTAGCCATACCAAGTCCAAGCCAATTAAGGAAGGTCAATAAGGAACTTCAAAACGAAAAAAACAAACTTATTTACACTCAAGGTGAGTTGCAAAAAGCCTATGATGATGTTGAACTACATGTAAAGGAACGGACTGAAGATCTGGTGATTGCCAACAAACATTTACAGACAGAAATAAACGAACGTAAACAAGCCGAAGAAGCAACGCGGCAAAGTGAAGAATTTTTCAGAAGTGTTTTTGAACATGCAGCTGTGGGTAAATCAATTACAACAATTGATGGAAAAATGAAAACCAACAAAGCCTATTGTACCATTCTGGGGTATTCAGAAGATGAATTATCCGGGGTCAATTGGCAGAAATTAACTTATCCGGATGACATTGAGAGTAATCAGGAAAATCTAAATTTAATTTTATCGGGCAAAAATAATTCTGTACGCTGGGAGAAAAGATACATTCATAAAAATGGAAATATTGTTTGGGTTGACATAAGTACGGTCTTACAAAAAGATCATCATGGAAATCCATTGTATTTCATCACCACTATTCAAGATATAACCCAACAAAAGAAGACGGAAGAAGAGATAAAAATACTCAACAAAACACTCGAACAACGTGTCGTTGACCGAACGATGCAACTCGAAGCAGCTAACAAAGAATTGGAAGCATTCAGTTATTCCGTTTCGCACGATTTAAGGGCACCACTCAGGCACATCAGCGGATTTGCTGATCTTTTGTCGGGTGAAGTTCGTGATATTTTGCCTGAAAATTCTAAGCATTATCTCAGCATAATAAATGATTCAGCCAAAAGAATGGGGCACCTGATAGATGATCTTTTAAGTTTCTCCAGAACCGGTCGATCAGAAATGGCAAAAACAGTTTTCAGTATGAATAAAGTGGTTGAAGATGCAAAATCGCAGCTTACTCTTTCACTGGAAGATCGAACTATTCATTGGCATATATCAAACCTGCCAGACGTTTTTGGTGATTATAATCTACTTCGATTGGTCTGGATTAATCTGATTGACAATGCCCTTAAATACACCCGAAAGCAGGAAATTACTGAAATAATCATCAATTGTCAGGTAGAAAAGGAGGAATTTATTTTCAGTATTCGGGATAATGGTGTGGGTTTTGATATGCAATACGCTCAAAAACTTTTTGGCGTTTTTCAGCGTTTACATTCAGAAAGTGATTTTGAAGGAACCGGAATTGGACTTGCAAATGTTCGTCGCATTATTCTCCGACACGGTGGTCGTACATGGGCCGAAGCGGAATTAAATAAAGGAGCTGCATTTTATTTTACATTACCCCAAAATAAAGTAACCAAACTATGAACGAATTTAAAACAATTTTATTGGCTGAGGACAATCCAAATGATGTTGAATTAACCCTTGCGGCATTTGCTCAACAAAATCTTGCCAACCATGTCGTTGTTGTAAATGACGGCGTAGAAGCACTTGAATTTTTGCATTACAAAGGACAATTTGTTAACCGAAGAAAGGAAAACCCTGCCGTAATTTTACTTGATATTAAAATGCCTCGTATGGATGGTATTGATGTGCTCCGGGTTATTCGAAATGAACCGGCACTAAAAAGGATCCCCGTCGTTATGCTCACTTCTTCACGAGAAGAGCATGATTTAATTCGAAGCTATGAACTAGGTGTGAATGCCTATGTTGTTAAACCTGTCGATTTTAAAGATTTCATGGATGCCGTGAAGCAACTTGGCATTTTTTGGGCTCTAATCAATGAACTACCACCGGATGGAAGAGTTTAAACCAACTATTGAAACTCCTTTAGCCTTGAATGTTCTATCGCTTGAAGATAGTGAGCCAGACTTTGAGTTGATTCGCCACCAGTTATTAAAATCGGGAATTCAGTTGACTATTTCCCGCGTAGATAAGGAAAGCGAGTTTGCGGCATCACTGCGTAATAATACATACGATATCATTTTGGCAGATTTCAACATACCGGGCTTTGATGCCTTCAAAGCCTTGCATTTGGCCAATGAAATCAGTCCTGAGGTGCCCTATATTTGTATATCGGGGTCAATAGGCGAAGAAAAAGCCATTGAACTATTAAAATTGGGTGCAGTTGATTATGTGATTAAAGACCGACCTGAAAGACTTCCATTTGCCATTAAACGTGCGCTTAAGGATAAAAATGAAAAAGAAACACGATTGAAGGCAGAAAAAGCACTTCATCAATCCGAAGTTAATTTTAGAAATTCCATTTCAGAATCACCTTTGGGCATCCGCATTTCGACCATAGAAGGAAAAACTATTTATGCCAACAATGCATTTCTTGATATTTATGAATTTTCCGACCTGGATGAATTCACTTCTACGGCTGCAAAGGACCGATACACACCACCTAGTTATTTACAACATCAAGAGCGAAAAAAAATCAGAGAGCAAGGAGGAGATGTCTTTGACTATGAATTAAGTATTGTACGTAAAAACAAGGAAATTCGTCACATCAAAGTATCCCGAAAAGAAGTCCTTTGGGATGGAATAAAGCATTTTCAAATTATTAATCAGGATATTACTGAACAAAAGAAACTAACCACAGACCTTATTGCCGCCAAAGAGCATGCGGAAGAAAGCGACAGACTTAAATCTGCTTTTCTTGCCAATATCAGTCATGAAATCAGAACACCTATGAATGGAATTCTGGGCTTTGCTGAACTGCTCAAGGAGTCTGATTTGTCCGGCGAAACTCAACAGTGCTACATTGACATTATTGAGAAAAGCGGAGAACGAATGCTTCTCATTATTAACGACTTGGTAGATATATCGAAAATCGAATCCGGACAAATGAATGTTATTCTTTCCGAAACAGATGTAAATGAATTAGTGTATACTATTTATTCTTTTTTTAAACCAGAAGCCAAGCAAAAAAAATTACAACTATTCTTGAATATTCTCCAGACAGATAAAATGGTCCTTATAAAAACTGATAAAAATAAACTATATGCCATTCTCAGCAATTTGGTTAAAAACGCGATCAAGTTTACTGTAACAGGCAGTATTGAAATAGGCTATAATAGAAGCCTTTCCGAAGTTGTTTTTTTTGTTAAAGATACCGGAGTTGGAATTGGTCAAAATCAGCAAGAGCTAATTTTTGAACGATTTAGACAGGGAGACGAAACATTATCCCGAAATTACGAAGGTGTAGGACTGGGCTTATCCATTTCAAAAGCATATATTGAAATGTTGGGAGGAAAAATTTGGGTTGAAAGTGAACTGGGCAAAGGTTCCACCTTTTACTTTACCATTCCTTATAAAACTCCCTAAAACAGCAATACTACTTGTTTTCCTTTGTTGCATCGTATTCACCTCTGCGCGCATAAAAATTGCATTTAGCCCGGTGATACAAGGCTTTTTGAGCATCGGATACATTTGCTTTTTCTCCATGCCAAATTCCCATAGCAGGTTGCTGAATAGCTCGGGCAAACGAAAAGGCCAATTCCCAGGGTAGTCTGGATTTAAATCGTGCATTCATAGCATTCAAACGGGCAGAAGCCAGCTCTGAGGATTGTCCTCCAGACAAAAATGCAATTCCCGGAACGGCAGCCGGAACAACTCTTAACAAGCAATGAACGGTTACATCTGCTACTTCGTCCACAGATGGCTGATTTGGACAATCCAATCCGGGAAGCACCATATTGGCTTTCAGAATCATTCCTTCCAGCAAAACTCCCTGAGTATGAATCTGTTCGAAAACAACATGCAGTACTTCTTCAGTAACTTCCAGACATCGTTCCAGGGTATGATCTCCATCCATGAGTACTTCCGGCTCAACTACCGGAACAAGGCCGGCTTCCTGACACAAGGCAGCATATCGTGCCAATGCATGCGCGTTGGCCTCCATGCATGCCCTTGATGGAAGAGTTTTGTCTACGACAATGACAGCCCGCCACTTGGCAAATCGCAAACCCATTTGGGCATATTCTTTGAGGCGGTCGCGTAAACCATCCAGACCTTCGGCTACTTTTTCTCCCGGATGTCCTGCCATATCTTTTGCACCGGCATCTACTTTGATTCCGGGAATGATTCCCAAATCGGTCAGGGCTTTGATAAAGGATGTTCCGTTTTTCAACTTTTGATGTATTGTCTCATCAAACAGAATGGCTCCACTAATGCTTTCATTAAGCACCGGAGTAGTCACAATCATTTCGCGATAGGCACGTCTGAGCTCCTCAGTCTGTGGAATTCCCAATTTTGCAAATCGTTTATCAATGGTCGGTTTGCTTTCATCCATAGCTAAAAGACCTTTATTGTTGGCAACCATCTCTTGAGCGGTTTCCATGATCTTTTTTTTAGTATTTTCTGAAATAGTCATCTTATGTAGTGTTTAGTTGTTTATTAAATCGTTTTAGAAATACGTACAATTTCAGCTGCAATATTCTCCGGTGAAAGGATAAAATCGATATATCCGCTTGATATGGCACTCTCAGGCATATCCGGTTGTCCTGCAGTTTCGGGTTTTTGGGCGATGGTAATGCCACCCACTTCTTTAATGTCACTCAAAGCTGCTGCTCCATCACCATCATAACCAGAAACAATGACAGCAATCAATTTCCCATTCCAATTTTCCGTCAGAGAACGCATAAAAACTGTAATAACATCGGGCCATCCCCAAGGTTTTGATATTGGCTTTAAATGAAACTCGCCATTTAAGACGTGTAAATCGCGTTTTTCAGGAATAATGAACACATGGTTGGGCTCAATATCTAATTTTTCAGTAATTAACTCAACCGGCATTTTTGTAAATTGAGGGAGGATTTCATGGAGCATGGTGACTACCGTTCTCAAGTGATTTACAATAACAATAGCAACACCCATATCGTCCGGTAAATGTTTTAATAAACGGATATAGGCGTCGAGTCCACCGGCTGAACCTCCTACACAAACAATAGGAAATTTTCTTTCACCAGATTTTTTTTTCATTTTGCAAAGATTTTTATGAATGAAATGATCGGTTTTAAAATTTACACAAACAGGAATCAAGAGTTGCATCTAATTCTTAACAGAGCTGTCTGAAAGAAGTTCACATTATCCTTGAGCTAATGTGTAAAACATGGCGATAGCAGATGCTAACATCACTAAAAATGTAATCCAAACCACCGTATTAGACAACCATCCACTGCGGTATTCACCCATAATTTTCTTATTACGGGCTATTCGGGCAATTAAAAATAGTAG
>Ga0209123_1003928_pt1 | contig 10649 bp, 11 predicted proteins | sample BarGraIncu00431A_FD_184500 | JGI IMG/M metagenome (GOLD analysis project Ga0209123, IMG submission 184500) | Arctic peat soil microbial communities from Barrow, Alaska, USA - Barrow Graham LP Incubations 004-31A (SPAdes) (version 2) | ecosystem: Environmental > Terrestrial > Soil > Wetlands >...
AAAATAATATTTTTAAATTAGGGGATTTAAAGATCTTCTTTTTGTGGTGTAAAAAAATAAATGAGCACTAAAAAAAATCATTAAAAGAGTAATTTTTTAGTTATTAAAATCAATAAGGAAAAGAGGCGGTCTCTTCAAATGATTTTTTAATCATTTTGAGACAGCCCCTTGTACTTTTGTTTATTAAGATATTTTTTATTAAAGCTCTTTTAAAATTTTATGGCGTGATAGTAACACTAACAATAGTTACAACTGTTGCAAACTGAGCTGTAAGTGGTGAAGATAAAGTGACAATTTTATTATTTGCTTGTACAGATTGTGAGCCAGCTGCGGCTATAATAGTTTGTGGTATTGCAAAACTACCTAAACTTCCTAACAATATACTTGTCCCATCAAATACGTTGATCACATAGTTGAATGTTGCTACACTACCAACTGCAACTGGTTTAGTAGTTTCAGCGGTAAAATTAGTGTAAAATGCTTTATCTCTGGAATTATATCCTGCAAGTTGAATATTTGAGGCAAATGATTCGCCGGTTACAAAATAGTTACTATTACCTTCTACAGTTTGATTAAATGGGGTAGTAGCTGCAAAGGCGATAGTTGTATTGAATATTACTGAAAGCAGTACAATAAATCCTGCTATTTTACGTTTTAATATTTTTATTTTTTACTCTCCTTTTCGATATATAAGTTATATATACCTTTTATATAGTATTAAAATATGATTAAGATGCTACAGTAATAATTTCCTAGGGAACTTAAAATTATATTTTACATATTATAGAGTGAAAAACGATCAAATATAAAAGAGTAGATTTCAATTATATATAATCAGCATATAAAACAAATATTTAGTTATTCAAGTGTCCTAGGAGGAATGTAACTTATGGTGCAACAAAATTATGAACAAGAACTGGATTATATTATAGAATCCAAAAAAAAGTGTATTGAATTAGGTATGAATCCTAATGAACTTTGGGAAAGCCAAAATAGTATGTCAGAATTAGTGCTCGCAGAAAAGAAAGAAACTTATAAAGAAATTTTAAAGGTTGTAAAATTCTTTAGTAAAAAGATAATAGCGTCATTAGAAGGTACTCCTATATTAATAGCTATATCAGATGAAAATGGTTATTTATTGGATACTTTAGGAGATGAAACAATAAAATCAACCATGGCCTTATTAGGAATTAAGACTGGTCTTCAATTTAGTGAAGAAGATACGGGTACAAATGTGGTTAGTTTAACACTAAAGCAAAATCACCCGGTGCAGTTAATAGGAACTAATCATTTTCATACATTTTTATATGGCAGCGCCTGTTATGGAGTGCCATTTCATTATACGGATGTTAATACTATGCTCGGAAGTATATGTATTATGACTTCTTTAACACTTCATAACTCATTTTTTTTATTGATATTAGCTACTGTAGTGGATGCAATAGAACGCGAATTATTACTTCAAAAACAAAATCATAAACTTAATGTAATGAACCAAATTATGCTAAGTAAGACTCGAAATGCAATTGTTGTTACAGATGCAAGTGGAAAAGTAGTAGAATATAATGAATTTGCAGAAAAAATATCTGGATTTAAAAGGGAGGAGATTATAGGAAGTATTATTTATGACTCGCAAATAACGGGTGACTTTTTTAAAGATGTTTTAAATAATCAAAAACATTTTGAAAATGTTGAGGTGAGATTTAGAAATGATTATAATGAAGAATATATTTGCCTTGTAGATGTACAACCTGTTCATGATGAGAAATTGAATATGATAGGAGCTTTTGGACAATTTAGAGACATTACAGAAAGATGTTTAGCGGAAGAGAAATATAATTATTTGGCATATCATGATGAGTTAACAGGACTTCCAAATAGAAGATATTTTAAAGAAATATTAAATAAATATATCGACAATTACACTTGCGCGTCAGAAGATATGGCACTTATATTTATGGATTTAGATAAATTTAAAATGGTTAATGATACGTTTGGTCACTCTAAGGGTGATTTATTGTTAAAAGAAGTTGCAAGTATATTAAAAAAATGTTTAAACGTTAATGATCATATTTTTAGGTTTTGTGGAGATGAATTTGTATTACTGTGCTTTAATATAAAAACTAAAAAACAAGCAATTGAACTTGCAGAAAAAATTATGAATGGTTTTAATAAAGCAATTGTAATTGATGGTCATGAGTTGCATATAACAGCGAGTTTGGGAATTTTATTATATCATGAAAATCCAACGAATTCGGAAAATTGTTTAATTTATGCTGATAATGCTATGTATAAAGCAAAAGCAAATGGGAGAAATGGGTATGCTATTTATGATCCAATTTTAGAGGAATCCTTTAAAAACAAATTGACCCTGAAGATGGACATTGAAAAAGCATTAGAAAACAATGAATTTATCTTATATTATCAGCCACAAGTTGACATAAAAAATGGCAATATAATTGGTGCTGAAGCACTAATTAGATGGATGCATAAAGAAAAAGGAATGATTTTTCCAGATGAATTTATTCCTATAGCGGAGGAGACAGGATTAATTTCTAAAATAGGTGAATGGGTATTAAGAGAAGCTTGTTCTCAGATGAAAAAATGGCAAAGTATTAATTTAGGCTTAATTAAAGTAAGCGTAAATCTATCAGCACAACAATTTTTTAAAAGTGACCTAACAGAAGTTGTTAATGATACCTTATCTAAAATCGGACTTGATCCCGAACATTTAGAATTAGAAATTACTGAAAGCATGACAGTGGAAGTTAGTTATACAATAAAAACATTAAGAGAATTAAGTAATTTAGGGGTTAGCATTAGCATTGATGATTTTGGGACTGGGTATAGTTCATTAAGCTATTTGAAAAAATTTCCTATTAGCAACCTAAAAATAGACAAATCTTTTGTCATGGATATTATGAATGATGAAAGTGATGCAAGTATAGTTGGAACTATTATCTCTATGGCTCATAATCTGGGATTAAAAGTTATAGCAGAGGGTGTTGAAGATAAGCAGCAATTAAGATTCTTACAAGTACGTGACTGCGATTTTGTACAAGGTTATTTTTTTAGCAGACCAATATCAGTAGAGGTTTTTGAAAAGGAATTTTATAATCTACAAAAGGAATTTAAAGATAAATATTAACTAGATATAAGGGGGAGATAAAGTTGTATTGACAAAGACTAAATAATATAGTAGTATAAACAAAGAATAAAAAATTAATTACCTTTAATTTGGCCCGAGAGACCGAGAAGGAAGTAGATGTTTTATAATGATATTACTACGCCTTCTCAAAATAGAGATGGCGTTTTTATTTTGAAAAAAATCATATAATAAGTAGTAAATAGACATAATATTAAAATTACTGTAGTACCTTTAAATTTGGTCCAGAGAGGCTGAGAAGGAGTGGATGTTATATGTTAAAAGGAAGAAACTTAATTGATCCAATGGATTTTACATTACAGGAGCTTGAGGAAATTTTTAATTATGCAGATGAAATAATTGAAAATCCTAAAAAATTCTCTCATATATGTGATGGGAAAATTTTAGCAACATTGTTTTACGAACCAAGCACACGAACAAGATTAAGCTTTGAAGCAGCAATGTTAAGACTTGGAGGTCAGGTATTAGGATTTTCTGAGGCTAATTCAAGTTCAGCTGCAAAAGGAGAAAGTGTAGCTGATACAATAAGAACAGTAGAATGTTATGCGGATATTGCAGCAATAAGGCATCCAAAAGAAGGAGCAGCTAAGGTTGCAGCAATGAATTCTCAAATGTCAGTAATAAATGCTGGTGATGGTGGACATCAACATCCAACTCAAACACTTACCGATCTTTTAACTATAAGAAACATTAAAGGAACATTATCAAACTTAACCATAGGAATTTGTGGAGATTTGAAGTTTGGTAGAACGGTTCATTCGTTAATAAAGGCCATGTCAAGATATGAAAACATAAAATTCATACTAATAGCGCCAAATGAATTAACAATTCCTAAATATATTAAAGTAGAAGTTTTAGAAAAAAATAAAATAGAGTTCATTGAAGTTGAAAAATTAGAAGATGTTATTGAAGATCTCGATATTTTATATATGACTAGAGTTCAAAAGGAAAGATTTTTTAACGAAGAAGATTATGTAAGACTTAAAGATAGTTATATACTAGATAAAGAGAAAATGCTAAAAGCTAAAAAAGATATGATAATTATGCATCCACTTCCTAGAGTCAATGAAATAGCTGTGGAAATTGATAAGGATCCAAGGGCATGTTACTTTAGACAAGCAAAATATGGTATGTATGCAAGAATGGCGCTTATTGCTAAACTTTTGGGGGCGGATAAATAATGGTAACAATAAATAGTATAAAAAGAGGGATAGTAATAGATCATATTAAAGCAGGAGTAGGACTTAAAATATTCAATTATTTAGGACTTGATAAAGCGGAATTCACGGTTGCACTTATTATGAATGCACCTAGTAAAAAAATTGGTAGAAAAGATATAATTAAGATAGAAAATGAAATTGATATAGATTTTACAGTATTAGGATTTATAGATCCTAATATAACAATAAATATAATAACTGGAGAAAAAATTGAAAGTAAAGTTAAATTAAATCTACCTGATAAAATTGAAAATGTTATAAAATGTAATAATCCAAGATGTATTACGTCTACTGAACAAGAAATTCAACATAGCTTCTATTTATCTAACAGAGAAAATGGCGAATATAGGTGTATGTACTGTGATGAGGTTAATAACAACAATAATGTATCATAATAAAACACGTAACAGAGCCTAATATAGTGTGAAGGGATGGTAGTTTTATGGAGTTATTAATTAAAAATGTTAGAGTTGTTGATTCATCGCAGGATTTTATTGGTGATGTTTATATAAATAAAGGGTTAATAGATGAAATAGGAAAAAAATTAGAAAAAGACTGTGAGATAATAAATGGAGAGGGATATATTTTAGCCCCTTCTTTTATAGATCTTCACAGTCATTTTAGAGAACCGGGGTATACATATAAAGAGGACTTATTATCGGGAAGCAAGGCAGCGGTAAGGGGTGGATATACAGCGGTAAACCTTATGGCAAATACAAAACCAGTATGTAGCTACATGGACACAATAGATATGGTTCTAAAAAGATCTAGGGAAATAAATCTTGTAGACATTCATCAATGTGCATCTATCACGGAGAATCTTTTAGGAGAATCTATAGATCACTTAAGAGAGCTGAGCAATGTAGTAAGATTTATATCAGATGATGGCAAGGGAGTTTCAAATAGTCGAGTAATGCTTGAGGCAATGGTCGTAGCTAAAGAAAAGAATTTAACAATAATATCTCATGCTGAAAATGAAGAATTGGTAGAAATCGATACAAGGCTTGCGGAGAATATGATGACATGGAGAGATATAGCAATTTCAAAATTCACAGGTTGCAGACTTCACTTAGCTCATGTTAGCACAAAAGAAGCTATGAAAGATGTTATAGAGGGTAAAGAACAGGGAGGGCGAATAACTTGTGAAGTTACTCCACATCATTTAGCATTAACATCGGAAACTAAATATAGGGTTAATCCACCTATAAGGGAAAGTGTGGATGTTGATTTCTTAATTAAGGCCATAAAAGATGGGTATGTTGATGTTATAGCTACGGACCATGCTCCACATAGCGCCCAAGATAAAACTAATGGAGCCCCTGGTATTTCAGGCCTTGAAACTTCATTCCCTGTATGTTTCACAAAACTTGTAGGAGAAGGGCATATTACTCTAAATAAACTTTCTGAGATTATGTCAAAAAATCCAGCCAAAATTATGGGATTAAACAAGGGCGAAATCAAGATAGGATATGATGGTGACTTGGTGCTCCTGGATACTAAAACTAAATATAACATTGATACATCTAGGTTTTTATCTAAAGGACACAATTCTCCTTTTGAAGGAAAAAGTGTTATAGGAAAAGTAATGTGCACCATAAAGGCAGGGAGAATAGTTTATAAAGTCGCGGAAGATTTTAATAAGTGTTAGATTAAAAAAAAGCAAAGGTGGGGTAATAATTGATTATAGATAGATTATTTAAAAGTGTAGAAAAAAATGGTCATGTATGCGTAGGACTTGATACAGATTTGGAATATTTACCTGAAGAGTTTAGAAATAAGTTTGCACATGAGGAACATGCGTTATATAGATTTAATCAAATGATAATTGATGCAACATATGATGTATCGGCTTGTTATAAGGTACAAATAGCATATTACGAAGCTCTTGGTTTAAAAGGTTTAAAGGTATATAAAGATACTTTGAGTTATATAAAAAGTAAAGGGTGTATGGTAATTGCAGATATTAAAAGGGGAGACATTGCAAAAACTGCACAAATGTATGCCAAAGCTCATTTCGAAGGGGATTTTGAAAGTGATTTTATCACTATAAATCCATATATGGGTATGGACAGTATAGAGCCATATTTACCTTATGTAAAAAATAATGAAAAAGGATTATTTTCATTAGTAAGAACCTCAAATAAAGGTGCAGAAGATATAGAGTATATAGAGAATAAAGAAAATAAGAAGGTTTATGATGTTGTAGGTGAAAAGTTATTAAAAATCGGAAGTGAATTTATTGGAGAATGTGGATATAGCTCAATAGGTGGAGTAGTTGGATGTACACATATAGATGAAGGATTAAAGATGAGAGAAAACCTTGAAAAAATGTTTTTCTTAATACCGGGTTATGGGGCACAAGGCGGAGCAGCAAATGATGTAGCCATATATTTAAAAAATGGAAATGGCGGAGTGGTGAATGCCTCTAGAAGTATTTTGCTTGCTTATAAAAAGAGCGAAAATGGAGAAAAACATTTTGAAAAGTGTGCTAGGGAAGAAGTCATAAAAATGAGAGATGCTATAAGAAAGGCAGCTAATAAATAAAATGATCCATGATCCTTATTAAAATACTGGAGGGGTTTATTTGATATGCTCAGTAGAAAAAACATATGAAAACATTGAAATAAGTGAGGGGATTTACAAACTTACTATAAAAGGTAAGTTTAACGTAAAACCTGGACAATTTTTTATGTTAAAGGTAGGAGACTTAGAACCATTATTACCGAGACCCATAAGTGTGTATGATGTGGATGAAGAGAAAATAAGTTTTTTATACCAAATAGTAGGATTAGGTACAAAATATCTTAGTAAACTTAAAGAAAATGACGAACTTCAGATAATGGGACCACTGGGAAATGGATTTGATGTAGATAAAATAAAAGGGAAAATTGCTGTGGTATCTGGGGGAATTGGTTTAGCTCCACTTACTTATCTGATTAAAAAACTTACAGATTGTGAAATAGATTTGTATGCAGGGTTTAAAACTGTGGATTATTCTGTGGATTCTGTGGAAAAATATGTAAAAAAAATAAACTTATCCACAGAAAGTGGTAAAATTGGTCATAAGGGATACGTAACAGATATAATAAATCCACAAGAATATCAAACTGTCATTTGTTGCGGACCGGAAATTATGATGAAAAAAGTTGTAAAAATGTGTTTGGACGCTGAAGTGCCGGTATATGTTTCTATGGAAAATCATATGGCATGTGGAATAGGTGCATGTCTTGTCTGTACTTGTAAAACTAAGGGTGGAAATAAAAGGACATGTAAAGATGGTCCAGTTTTTAATGGGAAGGATTTGATTTTTAACGACATTTCAGAAGTCGGAAGTACTGCGACCAAGGAGATGATTTAATGACTAAAGTAGAATTATGTGGTGTAAGTTTAAAAAATCCTGTTATTGCTGCATCTGGAACTTTCGGATTTGGCGAGGAATATAAGGGATATTTCGATATTGGAAGACTCGGGGGCATATCGGGAAAAGGACTTACTATTAATGAAAAACAAGGTAATGATGGAGTACGAATGTATGAATCCAGAGGTGGAATGCTTAATAGCGTAGGTCTTCAAAATCCAGGCATTGAAAATTTTATATCTAAAGAACTTCCGAGGATGTTACAATATAATACGGCTATAATTGCAAATGTTGGTGGTAGTAGTATTCAAGATTATGTTGCGGCAATAGAAAGATTAAATAATGAGAAAATAGATATTGTTGAATTAAACATATCCTGCCCTAACGTAAAATGTGGAGGTATGGCTTTTGGAATTAAATCAAAGGTAGCATATGATGTAGTAAAGGAAATCAAGAGTATTTGCAAGAAACCTCTTATGGTTAAATTATCACCTAATGCAGAGGATATAGTGGATATGGCTTACAAATGCTGCGATGCTGGAGCGGACGCAATATCTTTAATAAATACATTTAAAGGCATGGCAGTTGATATACATAAACGCAAACCAATCTTTAACAATATATATGCAGGAGTATCAGGTCCTGCTATAAAACCTATGGCACTTAGAATGGTACATGAAGTATGCAAGGCTGTAAACATTCCAGTAGTAGGTATGGGTGGCATAACCTGCTACGAAGATGCTATCGAGTTTATAATGGTGGGAGCACTAGCTATCCAAGTTGGAACTGCTAATTTTATAAAACCAGATATTTGCAATGATATAATCGAAGGTATAGAGAATTATATGATAAAAGAAGGCATTAAGGATTTAAGTGAGATTAGAGGAATTATATAGAATAATGAATATTTATATTTAAACATGAAAAGAAATTTTCACTTTAAGATACCCAAAACAGGAGGAGATATTATGAATATTAATGTTTTAGATATATTAAAAGAATCAGGTGCACTTCTAGAGGGACACTTTCTGTTATCATCAGGAAGACATAGTAATAGATATTGCCAATGTGCAAAATTACTTCAGTATCCAGACAAGGCAGCAAAGGTTTTAAGTTTAGTAACTGATAAAATTAAAGATATAGATTTCGACATAGTAGTAGGACCTGCTATGGGTGGAGTAATAGTAGCTTATGAAATGGGAAGACAAACTGGAAAGCCTGCTATATTTACTGAAAGAGTGGATGGCAAGATGGAACTACGTCGTGGATTTGAAATTACTAAGGGCCAAAAAGTTTTAATTACTGAAGATGTAGTAACTACAGGAAAATCTTCCTTAGAAACAATAGAAGTTTTGAAGAAACTTGGAGCAGAAGTAATTGGAATATGTTGCATAGTAGATAGAGGAAGTAGCACTATAGATTACCCTATATACAGCGCTATAAAGTTAAACATTGAAAGCTTTGACCCAGCAGAATGCCCATTATGTAAAGAGGGAACACCATACATAAAACCAGGTAGTAGAAATATTAAATAAATATGCCTTTTTTTCTTAGAGGATGCTTAAACTAAAAGTATATATTGCTATAATGCGCTTACGTTGCATTCTACGCAATATATACTTTTGTTATCATCCTCTAAGAAAAAAGATATAATTGTTTCGCTGCAACGCATTTTAAGATTGATTTCTATTATTTAATGTATTAAAATTTATTCCATCATTCATTGCCATTGTGACGCAGTTGATTACACTTGCGACCCCTTATTAGAATGTTATGTCATAAAATTGTATCTTCTAATCTTAATTAAGGTATAATCCCAAATCCAATAATAATTAATATGGAGCATATAAATAAAACTATATTTCCTCCAAATCCTGCTTTAGATAAGGTTTTAATAACTTTATTTTCCTGTATATTTAGAGGGTTAATGTAACCTATTCCTAATACCCAGTAAATAAATAATAAAAGCAGATTTAGACTACTTAAAGCTATTATTGGTAACAGCTCAGAATCTCTTATCCTTAGTCTTGATACCCACGCGAATACACTGAAAATCAATATTAAACATGATACAATAACTAAAAAACTTCTAATTAGTTTAATAAATTTTTTAATAATAATACCTCCTAAATTCATAGTTTATATATGTTAGTTGTTGCACAATTTTTTACAATTGTTCAACTATCGTAAAATTGCGATTGACAAGCTATTTATGAATATTCCGTATTAACTATTGTGATATTTCTTCATTTTCCTTATAGAAACTCGTGATAATTGAATATCCTAATATCAATTGAAAGACAGATATAAAGTTTGGACTATTATTTAATAGAATACCAATAGGATATGATAATATATCTCGTACAAATTGACTATTAATATAGTAAATAAGAATAGAAAGTGAAAAATATAATGAAGGTATCCCCATTAATACGAGTTTAGGTATATTGATTACCCATTTTCCTTGTTTTTTTATTTCTTGAATTAAATGTTCCAATCCCAATATCAACCCTATGCCTCCATAAAAAATAAGCATTATAATATTTTGAAAATAAGGATTAACATTATAGGTTTCTTGAACATTTCTTCTAATGCTTTCAAAAACATATTGTCCCCAAAATACCATTACAAGTATTAGAATAATGATAAAAAAATACATCTTTTAAAATGTATTTTACAACGTATTTATTATTATTTTTTTAAATCTTGCTTTTAATAGAAATATGATTTATGAAAAAAATATTAAGATTACGAATAAAACTTTTAGATTTATCAATATAAAACAGTGTTCATTTAAAAAATATCTTTGTACCCACTATCAATTAATTTTCTTATTTCTGGAGATAGTATTCTAATTGCTTTTTCATTATAATTTATATTTATTGTTACTTCATTTGGAATATCA
>Ga0209123_1003929_pt1 | contig 10649 bp, 10 predicted proteins | sample BarGraIncu00431A_FD_184500 | JGI IMG/M metagenome (GOLD analysis project Ga0209123, IMG submission 184500) | Arctic peat soil microbial communities from Barrow, Alaska, USA - Barrow Graham LP Incubations 004-31A (SPAdes) (version 2) | ecosystem: Environmental > Terrestrial > Soil > Wetlands >...
GTATTAGACCTAATATTTTTTGAATATTTATTTTCTGACCAGTGAACATTGGCATCAAGTATTTCGATGCAAAAGTAAGCGAGGAATCAAATAAAAAAATCTTTTAAGTAACTATTTATCAACACCATAGTGTCATTTTTGTTGATAAGGGGTAGAATTTCAAAAATCTAACAATTCTCCCTGATTTTTCACTAAAAATCTTTCGACCACCCATGATTTGTAATCCGCACCTTTCAGAAGTTGGATTTGTAATATAGGAATAAGTTAGTTGTTATTCGTTTGTAACGATAGAAGATTATTCCTATTATCAAATATCATTTTGAATACGAGTTACAAACTCAAAACCACAAACCCTTCCCCGAAAAAATGGGGCAGGCTGTTGCAAACGAGGGGGATTGGACTTAAAATGGAAATGTAGGGCCATCGGTCCGGTACATTTTGTAGCGCTGGATTTCAATCTGGTGGGATGAATTAGGGTAAAAAATGGAGTGTCGTAGGCACGGTACATCTAATATGCACCGAACCTACGGCTCTCAATATTAATATATATTCATTTTCAACGAATTAAAATCCGTTGTTTCAATATCGGCCGAACCTACGCCGCTAAAACCAAATACTGGCGAAGAAATATACAATAGCTGTTGCTTATCTTACTGCTTCTCATAAGGGAAATTCCTCGAAACTTTCCGCATCATTCTTTCCATTAACACACTTGTTGAAGAAAAGACTGTTTCGTCCATTGTTTTAGAGAATCTCCATAACAATTCACCGTCAATGCCATTTTTAATTTGCATTACCAGTAATCCGCTTGCAGTTTTAGACCCGATACCGCCAAACAGAATTGTTTTTGCAATAGCAGCACCCTCTGAAGTTGTTTTTTCATAAGAATAGCTGCATTTTATGATGGCATCAACCCCCAATATTTTTGAAATGGAATCTGCTGTTGTTTCATCTAATTTGTCATACAAACCAGCTTTCCGCAATAACGCATTTGATTTATCAACATCCTGGAAGTCTACCGTATAATCACTTTTTTTTCGCAAAAGAAAAGTAAACATTTCATTCTGGAGACTTGTACCAAGACTCTTTTCATCTGTTTTATGCTGAGCTTCATCGAAATTTTTTGGAGGTCGTCTGTAAGAAATTGTAGCATTAAATGGAAGAATAGCAACAATTTTATGTTTGTCGATATCCTTTTTCATATTCGTCGATTCATAGGTTTGCTTTGCAGTCTCCTGGCCGGCTAATTGAATTGCGAGAAATAAGCTTAAAACAAAAAATAACATCTTCATAATTCCTGATTTTTTTTTAAAGTTCAATTAATTAAGTAATTAGTTAAAAAATTCATGGTGAGATTGAATGCCTGACAATACATATAATGCCGGATATTGAAACTACTGTGAATGCTGCAAAAATAGATAATAAATATTGAATATATTATTCAAAATCGTAAGATAAATGAATTTTTAATAAATACATTATGAATTGCTAATACATGGACACAGTATCCTCTTTATTTAAAACGGGAGGTATTTGACAGTTGTTTGTTACGATTTCGCGATTGTTCCATTTATCAAATATCATTTTGAATACGAGTTACAAACTCAAAACCACAAACCCCTCCCCGAAGTATCCCCGAAAAATCCCCGAAAAATCGGGGCAGGCAGGGGCAGGCAGGGGCAGGCAGTTGCAAACGAGGGGGAGCAGATTTTCAGTCGTTTGTAACGATATTGCGATAATACTATTTATTAAAAATTGTTTTGAATACGAGTTGCAAACTCAAAACCATTAACCCTCCCCGAAAAATCCCCAAAAAATCGGGGCAGGCAGGGGCAGGCAGTTGCAAACGAGTGATTTGGAGCTTTGGTGACAAAAAAGACTTTTCATAGTCACAAATTTGAAAACACGACATTAAATGATATTCAAAACTTAGTGTAATTTTAGGCAATTAATAATTCATTTATTTTTGAATACAAATGACTTCGGATCAACAAAAAAAGGAATTGAAACTCACGAACATTCTATTGAAAATCCCTGTGCCCTGGGTATTTGTGCTGGCGTACCTGGTCGGACTTCTGTCGCAATTTATATTCCCATATAAAATCGAGTCGCTGGAAACATTGTATTATATAAAGGTGGCAGGCTATGTGTTGTTTGCAATTGGGGCTATTTTCGCAGCCTGGAGCCTATTGATTTTTCACAAAGCACGTACAACGACCACTCCGGGCGAGCGGTCTAATAAATTGGTTACCTGGGGACCTTACCGGTTTTCGCGAAACCCAATGTATGTTAGTCTTATTCTTTGTTACCTGGGTGAAGCAGGATTTCTTGTACACTTATGGCCGGTTTTTGTTCTTCCTTTAATGTTGGCTTATGTCGATCGGGTTGTGATCCCTTTGGAAGAAGGCATCTTAAAGAACGACTTCAAAGAAGAATATGAAGTTTATTGTACTGGTGTACGTCGTTGGATCTGAAATTTAAACAGCCTTTTTCTATTGTCAAATACTGTACGATTCATCCTGGAATAGCAGCACAACGAATTAAATATTCTTCGTCGTTGTAACTTCATCGCGTCCGTAAGCGTCTGAACGTTGATATTAACTCCGTAAATTACCGAAGGAATGAAACCGCTGATTGTACTATTGACACTGATTGTATATGCCGGTAACCTGTTTGGGCAACCCTCTACGCTTGACAGTTTTATCGACTCGTTTACGCTGAAGAACAATTTTAACGGAACGATCCTGGTTCAGCAAAAGTCGGGAAAAGCTTATCAAAAGAGTTTCGGTTTGGCGAATTTCCAGTTTAAAGTCCCGAATAAAATAGAGACGAAATACAAAATAGCTTCAATCACCAAATTGTTTACGTCGGTCCTTATCATGCAACTTGTTGAAAAGGATAAGCTTGATTTAAATAAAACGATCAATAACTATTTGCCCGATTATAAAGGGGAGGGTGCCGGTAAAGTTACGATACACCATTTATTGAATCACACTTCGGGAATGGCAAATATTGATACCGTAAAATCGATTGAAAGCGCGTTAAAAAGCGGGATCCCATTGTATCAGAAACCCCGCACCACCGATGAGTTGTTAAGAGATTACTGCAGTGACAAACTTGTAAACATTCCGGGAAAAGTGTTTGACTACAACAACGCCGATTACATTGTTCTGGGAAAAATTATTGAGAAGATCACCGGCAAGACCTATGAGCAGGTTGTAAATGAGAATATTCTTCAGTTTCTAAAGATGAAAGATACGGGTTTGTTGTATCAGAAAGATATCATCAGTAACCTGGCTGACACCTACTTTTTTCGCGACGATCTTCAGAAATTAGTACCCGACTTGCCTGTTTATATCGAGAACTGGTATGCAGCAGGTTCCATGTATTCGACTGTAAATGATCTTCTGCTGTTTTCGGATGCATTGTTCGGACACCGGCTTTTAAAAGAGGCATCCTTAACCCGGATGTTCACCCCAGGACTTGATGAATATGGCTATGGCGTATGGGTACATGATGATTACAAGATTAAAGATAAAGTATTCAGGATCGTAAAAAGACCAGGCAGGATTATGGGGGCTCAAAGTATGCTTTTTCATATACTGGGAGAAGGAACTACTATTATCATTCTGAGTAATACGGGAACAACCAGCCTCGATGATTTCGCGGCGCAAATCGCCAAACAGATCATCCAATAGATCGAATTAATTATTCAGCATGGGAAAGATTAGGGTCTTTTTAAATTTTCTGTAGGGAAAACAGGTCGGTGGAAAATAGGTGGAACGCAGGGTCCCGTCCCATATGGGACGGTAGATTCTTCCCGGATCTATTTTCTACCGACCTTTTGTGCCTGACGGCCCAGAAGAGGTGTGTTCGAATTCCTTTGGTTTGAAACGATGTTTCCATCCAGTTCTTACCGTTACAAATCTTTCTTCTTTAATCCCCATCATTAAATACACTTAAGTAGAATAGTTCTAAACAAATTCTGATGATTCCTGTTTCTTGATTGAAAGCAACGGTAACCCTTGTTTATCGGGCAACCGATCAGTCAATTAAATTGAAAATTTAAATCCATATAATATGAGAAAATTAGCCTTTTTGATGATTACAATGGCATTCATTGGAGCCTGCCAGTCAAATCCAAACAAGAATTCAAATTCCGTGATGGTTATTGCGCCCGACAAGGACAATGCCGGGTTGAAACTTCCCGACGGTTTTTCCGCGCTTATTTATGCTGATAACATTGGTCATGCCCGGCACATGGCAATTAATACAAACGGTGATGTATACGTCTCGCTGAGTGATGTGAAAAACGGCGGCGGTATCGTTTGTCTTCGCGATGACAACAAGGACGGAAGGGCTGATGTAATCAAATACCACGGTATTTATGACGGAACAGGGATCAAGATTCACAACGGCTATATTTATTTTGGTGCCGATACAATCGTTGTACGTTATAAGCTCACAGAAGGAGAATTGGTACCGGCTGCGACTCCTGAGGTAATTGCCAAAGGTTTCACACCCCAAAACCAGCACGCCACCAAACCGTTTACTTTCGATCAGGCCGGCAATATATATGTCACAGTTGGTGCTCCATCGAATGCCTGCCAGGTTACAGACCGCACCAAAGGTTCACCGGGTATTGATCCTTGTCCGATTCTCGAACAGCATGGCGGGATATGGCGTTTTAAAGCTGATGTTTTAAACCAGGACCAGGTCAAAGACGGTTACAGGTATGCAACCGGCATCCGAAATGCAGTTGCCATTACATGGAACGATGTTGAAAATAGTTTGTTTGCACTTCAGCACGGGCGCGACCAGCTTGGGTCGTTCTATCCTGAAATGTATACCGATGAACAAAGTGCTCAGCTTCCGGCCGAAGAGTTTTTGTCAGTCAAGGATAAATCAGATTTTGGCTGGCCTTACTGTTATTACGATCCGATGCTGAAATTGAAAGTGCTTGCTCCTGAATATGGCGGCGATGGCAAAAAACCCGGAAGATGTTCGAATGCAGAGAATCCAATCATGGCATTTCCTGCCCATACTGCTCCGAATGATTTACTCTTTTACACAGGAAGTATGTTCCCCGAAAAATATAAGAACGGCGCTTTCATTGCCTTTCACGGTTCGTGGAACCGCGCACCGCTGCCTCAGGAGGGATATTATGTGGCATTTGTTCCGTTTAAAGGAGGTGTTCCTTCGGGTGATTGGGAAATCTTCGCGAATGGTTTTGCGGGGGTTGGTGTGGTAAATAGTCCGGGTGATGCTAAACATCGTCCATGTGGATTGGCCCAGGCGCCCGATGGTTCGCTGTTTGTTTCGGATGATTCGAATGGCCGCATTTACCGTATTGCTTACAAGTGAGCGTAATTGTACCGCAAAGATGCATGGTATTGAAAACATTCAGTGTTGTATTTTCTGAATAAAGGATTCGTCAACATTCATTCTTTCGCCGTTACACGGCTTGATGATTTAAAAGCCGCATCGCGGTGTTAGTTTGGTAGTCAAAAATAGTAACAGAATTTGAGCCGCATAGCGGCGACAGATTCACAAAAAGAACAGGTTATTGTTTTGCTTCCGCAATTTAAATTAACCCAAAGGAATATTTTATTCCTCGTGTTTGCGTGAAACATTTCAGGGTATAAAAACTTTAAATTATTCTATGAAAAGTATCGTTAAACAATTCATATTTAGTGTGGTATTTGGAGTATTGGTTATTTCGTACCACGACAGTCGCGGGGAAGATAGAGCGGAGGCTGTTCGGTCAGAACCACCGGCGAAAGAAATCTCCGGTAATCAGCCTGCAAGTCCGGCAGTAAAAGAGCATCCGGGCAAGGCTGTTTATACAAAATACTGCCTTGTTTGTCACCAGGCGAGCGGATCGGGTGTTCCCGGGATGTTTCCGCCATTAAGTAAAGGAAGCTGGGTAGGAAAAGATCCCAAAGAGTTGGTTCTGATAATCACGAAAGGGCTCAGCGGAAAAGTTGAAGTGAATGGCGAAGTTTATAAAAGTGCAATGCCTCCACAGGCGCAACTAACAGATAAAGAGATTGCGGATGTGCTTTCGTACGTGCGGTCAGATTTCGGCAATAGTTTTAAGCCTGTTGATGTTGAATTGGTTAAAAAGGTCAGGAGCGGGAAATAAATGCTATAATAACAATTGATATGGGGTCACAAAACCGACAAGGAGAGCTTTGGGGTAAAGGAGCAAAAGACTGGGCATCAATACAAGAAGCCACATGTTATGGCGGATATGAGTATGCCTTAGAATACTTAAACATCATTTCCGGTAAAACTTTGTTGGATATAGGATGTGGCTCCGGACTATTCAGCCATCTGGCACAGGCGGAAGGTGCTTTAGTTACCGGGATTGATGCCTGTGGCCCATTAATCGACGAAGCCAAAAAACGAAATAGCTCTATACGGTTTCTTACAGGCGAGATGGAGGAACTTCCATTTGAAGACAATGTATTTGACATTGTATGTGGTTTTAATTCATTTCAGTATGCAGAAGATTATAGAAATGCCTTGCTCGAATCCAGGAGAGTTTTAAAAAAAGGCGGCATGCTGGTTTTAATGATCTGGGGTAATAAAGAAGATTGTGAAGCAGTAAGTTATTTAAATGCCATTGGCAGTCTATTGCCACCATCAATTACTGTGGCTCCGGGTCCCTTTGCCCTTTCTGAAAATCGGATGTTAGAAAACTCCCTGGAGGAAACTGGGTTTAAAATACTCGATAACACGGATGTACAATCAAACTGGGATTATCAAAATTCTGATGTAGCTCTGAAAGGGTTAATTTCGACCGGACCAGTGGCAAGAGCTATCGAAAATATCGGGTATGATAAAGTATTTGAAACGATATCTGCTGCAATTCAACCATACATTTATAAAAATGGTCGTGTAGTTTTTAAAAATAAGTTTCGGGTTATTATTTCGAAGAAGTAGAATAAATACAACTACCAGAAAATAATAATCTCATTAAATGGCTAAATTAAAAACGGGGTAGCCGAAAACCGGTCAGAGTAGGCGATAATATTAAAATTCAAGATTATGCCTAAATATGTAATTGAAAGGGAAATTCCCGGAGCTGGAAAAATGACAGCGGAACAATTGAAAGGAGTTTCACAAACTTCTTGTGGCGTATTAAACAAGATGGGCCCTCAAATTCAGTGGGTTCAAAGCTATGTAACAACTGACAAAATCTATTGTGTTTACATTGCACCCAATGAAGAGATGGTTCGTGAACACGCGAGGCAAGGTGGATTTCCGGCGAATTCAGTTAGTAAGGTCTCCACAATAATAGATTCAACAACTGCGGAATAAGCGAACTTCAACCTTGCGGCGTTTAAGGGTAAGACAGAATAACGCCCTTGAGACCGATGCAATAATTTCTCTTAGACAGCGGATCACAAACGGGGAAGCCGAAAACCGGTCAGAGTAGGCAAATAATTTAATTACAAAGATATGCCAACAATAGTAGCTCGTCACAAAGTAGGTGACATTGACACATGGCTCAAAGGCCATCAGGAACGGGTCGAAGTATTTGCTCCTGCTGTATCCAGTTTTACAACGTTCCAGGATACCGATGATCCAAAATCGGTGGTGTTGGTTTTGGAAGTAACCAATATGGAAATGCTCGTAGAAATCGTAAATGGTCCAAAGAACGCAGGATTAAAAGCAAAACATACCGTATTGGAACCTATCATTATGTCGATGCCTGTAAAATTATAGGCGACAGTATCTTCCCAGCGAATGCAAATCGCTTTGTACGATCTTTCGTGTTGAAAATGTGTATATTGCCAAGGTGAAGAACAATTGTTCCAAGCCAGAGAATATGCAAATTCATAAAACAATATAGTTTAGATCCCATGAGAAATTTATTCAACCTGGTTGGTTACGCAGTGAAACGATGTAGAATATGTGTACTTACAATATTTCTCACCTATTGCATTTCGTGTTTCATCGGGATCGTAATGTCGCAGAATGGGAATAGTTTTGCACTTGCTTACGGGGATAAAATGGTGGGGCGTGCTATGGAAACTGATCAGGCATCAATAAATTATCAAAAAGGCAATCGCTTTTCAGCGGCTTTGATTGATTTTGGAGGAAATTTGTTTTTAGGTGCTGTGCCCCAGACATTGATGGGACTTGGTGTCGTTATTCCTTATTTCACGGTATCTGTACAAGGTTGGATTGGAGGAATTGTTTCTGTTGATTCAGAACATAAGAGCCGATTTAAAAATTTCAAATCAACATTTTATTATTTTTTTGTGCTATTACTTCAATATATTCCATATTCGTTAGCAATAGGCGCAGGTATCAAATGTGGAATTGATTTTTATAACAATAACAAGAAGATGAATAGCCTGCTTATTTGGAAATATAGAATTCCAAAAACAAGCTTAATTGATTTAGGCTTAGTCTATATTCTTGTAGTTCCGTTATTTTTTATTGCTTCATGTTTTGAATTTATATCGACCTGGAATATTTAATAATCAACGTCCAACAAGCAATCATAAGCTGGCCACCGGAGGTTATGCCTCACCGGGGAATCACGACAACGCAGAAAGCTGACAGTTACTAAGAATTTAAAAAAGACAAAAAATGACAGCAAATGAAATTCTGATTGAACTTGAAAAATACGGAGACGCACAAACAAAAAAAACGCTTTCTAAACATGGTGCAAGGGAGCCCTTCTTTGGTGTAAAGGTTGGTGATTTGAAAAAAATACTCAAAAAGACAAAAAAGAACCACGAATTGTCTTTGGAACTTTACCGGACCGGAAACTCGGATGCGATGTATCTGGCAGGTCTGATGGCCGATGAGCATAAAATATCCGAATCACAACTGGATGAATGGATTGACAAGGCTTACTGGTTTTATTTAAGTGAGTTCGCAGTTCCCTGGGTCGCCTCAGAAACTGATTTTGGTTTTGATATTGGCCTGAAATGGACTCAGTCTGACCAGGAAAGAATTGCTTCGGCAGGCTGGGTAACATTGGCATATTATGCCGGCGTAAATGAAGATAAAGACCTGGACATTCAATCGTACAGTCAATTGCTCGATAAAGTCGTCCAGGAAATTCATCATTCCCAAAACAGGGTACGTTTCGCAATGAACGGATTTGTGATTGCGATTGCCGTGTTTATTAAAGATCTGACAGATAAGGCAAACACAGTTGCCGGCAAAATCGGAAAGGTAAGCGTTGATATGAACGGGACGGCCTCCAAAGTTCCTTTGGCGACAGAATATATTCAGAAAGCCATTGAAATGGGCCAGGTAGGAAAGAAACGGAAAACAGCGAGGTGCTAAGGAGCCCGAATTCCTTCCATTACAAACGGAGGGAATCCGGACTTTATTTATGCACAGTCAAAATCAAATTTTTCAGCTGAAACTACTTCGCAAGCAGTTTTAATACCACCGGACCGAAGATTCCTGATTTGATTTCACCCCTGTACATGGTGGGAACAGATGTGTAATTATTGGCTATCGTATTGTAGATTAATACTTCAATTTGATTCTCACCCGCTTTGGCAAATGAAGTGATGTCGAATTTCCATGGTGGCGAAAGTTTGATCCCTGCACTTTTGCCGTTTACCCGTAATTCTGCAGATGACACCAGATCACCAAGATCAATTTCCAACCTGTTTTTTAAATCCTGCCCGTCGATTTGAATGGTTTTCCTGTACCAGGCGCCTCCTGAATAGGCTCTTAATCCGTCAATTGCGGACCAGTCTCCCAAATTAACGCTGCCTATGCCACATTGCTGATTGATATATTGCGGTATCGCACCTGCACCACAATACCCAGGCTGGTATTCTATTTTTAAAACAACCTGTGAAGTCGTCGGTTTTGAATCTTCGATATTTACTTTGTAGCTTGTTAGCCCTGCGGGTTGTTTTTGTCCGGTAACAGCTTGTATTTGCTTCCCGTCTGCCCATATTGTGACCTTTCCGTAGGCGGCGAACGTAAACGATTTTAAACCCGGTGCTGATTCAAAAGCAAACAATCCGGAACTATTGTTTTTGAATGAACAATCAAATGGCAATACGCCCTCATCTCGATACCATCTCATCGCAACCTGTTTCTTTTCCGGACGCGGCGTTCCTTGTTTCCGTGCGATAAGGTAAGTCTCGCAAGCTTTGTCGTATAGCATCAATACAGGATTGGCACCTTTCTTCAATAAAATGGTTTTGCTGTTAACGGCTATTTTAGAATTATTTACAAACAGTGCAACCGGTTTTTCTTCTCCTGTTAGCAGGTCGAAAGTTCCGTCAGATGGTGCAATGATCGCGGTGTAAAGCAGGTAGTAATTCCCCTCAGGTTCCGGAACTCTTGTCTTCGACATTTTCACATCTTTCAATTCACCTAAACGGATGAAATTGTCATACATATTTCCTTTCAGTCCGTGATATCCCTGGTGTCCGGGATCATTCTCAACACCCTGCTGCCACGAAAAAGCATAATTGGCCCATTGGTATTTTTGGCCGGAAATGGTAATCGTATCAGTTCTATCCCGGGGGATTAGCTTTAGCATTTCTTCATCAGAAGGCCTGACAGGGATTGCTCCGATTTTAAGAAATTGTGTTCCAAATGCGCAAGTGACTGTTTTCCAATGTTGATTGAATGTCAATTTTTCACCTGCG
>Ga0209123_1003930_pt1 | contig 10648 bp, 11 predicted proteins | sample BarGraIncu00431A_FD_184500 | JGI IMG/M metagenome (GOLD analysis project Ga0209123, IMG submission 184500) | Arctic peat soil microbial communities from Barrow, Alaska, USA - Barrow Graham LP Incubations 004-31A (SPAdes) (version 2) | ecosystem: Environmental > Terrestrial > Soil > Wetlands >...
CCCCGCCGCCGGCCCGGCTCGGGGTGACGCAGTGGACGAGTCGGTTGTTGGCGGCCCGGTTGAAGACCAGCCATGTCACGGTCGCGGCGGCGTGGAAGAAGTACGGGGTCAAGCCGTGGCGTGCCGAGACATTCAAGTTCTCGACCGATCCGGAGCTGGTCGCCAAGGTCACCGACGTGATCGGGCTGTATCTGAACCCGCCCGAGAACGCGATCGTGCTCTGTGTCGACGAGAAGTCCCAGATCCAGGCGCTGAACCGGACCCAGAAGGTGCTGCCGATGCAGCCCGGCCATGCCGAGCAGCGCACCCATGACTACGTCCGCCACGGCACCACCACCTTGTTCGCCGCGCTCGAGGTCGCCACCGGCCAGGTCACCGGGATCTGCAAGACCCGGCACCGCCATCAGGAGTTCCTGGGCTTCCTGAAGCATCTGGCCCGGGCCTACCCCGACACCGGGAACGGCACCCAGATCCACCTGGTGATGGACAACTACGCCACCCACAAACACCCCGAGGTGAACGCCTGGCTGTCCGCGAACCCCCGCTTCCACGTCCACTTCACACCGACCTCTGGGTCCTGGCTGAACCTGGTCGAGGTCTGGTTCGGCATCATCGACCGGCAAGCCATCCGACGCGGCGTGTTCCCCTCAGTCAGTGACCTGATCGCCAAGATCTGGACCTTCATCACCGGATGGAACCAGCGCAAACACCCCTTCATCTGGACCAAAACACCCGACGACATCCTGAACAGCATCAACCGTAAACGTTCCAAGACAACAAGCCACTAGTAGTGGTCAGGATTGAGTCCGCCACACGTCTGATGGCAGAGGCTAGAAGGGATACTCATCGTCTGGCTCAACTTCATTGTCTGCTGGCTCATACTCGTCGACATCCCACCCGGGTTCAGTCACATCGTCGTCGAGTGCTGGTACTGGGGAGGCCAACCATGCGCCCACGAGAGCGTCGACATCCCAGGGCATGCCGGTGGTCCAAGCCGTCTCATAGGCAGGGTCTGCGGAGTTCGGTCGATATTCAAGCGCCAGATCATCTACACGAATCAGCGTGGGAACCTCCGCCGCAGCCCCGAGGAGGATCGCCGCCTGGGAAGCCAACGATGGCAACTCAGCTAGCAGCGCTCCGACACTGTCGGGCACCATCCGGCGAACGGCCTCCTGGTCTCTGCCGTTGACAATGCGGTGAACCAAGAAGCTATTGCACTGAGAAAGAACAGTTTCTGACAGTTCACTTGGGCGTTGTGAAGAGATAACCAGCGATAGACCAAACTTGCGTCCTTCGCGCGCTACCCGCTCAAAGGTTTCCCGGCATAGTTCGGCCATATCGACCCCCGACTCATCAACGCCGAATTCACCTCTCCGGCGCATCAAGCTATGTGCTTCCTCAACCACTAAGATTAGTGGTGCAGCGTCCGCTCCAGCGGCGCGCCGATGCCGTTCTTGGCCTTCGAGAGCAACTCGACCGATGACAGCGGCCAGCACGTGCTGTGCACTCGCAGGAACGAGACTCAGATCGAGCACTGTGATCTGGCTCTTGCCGGATTCTCCCAGGATTGAAGTCAACCAAGTGGCCAACGTCTCGTCCGCCCTGAAACCGCAGACGCTCGTCAGCCTGGCATCGTTCATCGCTACCGCCAAGCGGTCCTGCATGGGCGCGATCCACGATGATGCATCTCCGAGCATTCCCGCCGCAACGACGCCGGTCAGTTCCACAAGGTTTCTCGCGTCGAACGGGATCGGCGTGTCGACGCTCGAGGTGTCGCCCTCTCCGAACGGAACTCGAAGTTCGGTCAGGGCGGCATCCATGGCGAGGCTGAGGGCAGTCTCTTCCGAGAGGCTCAATGGAACGACGTCGATCCTGTACCGGTACTGACTACTGGGAGGATTCAGCCGGGATGCGAGCGTCGCTTTGAGCAAGGCTCCGAGGGCGGGGACGGCCGCCAGTGACGTGGAGGATGCGGCAACCAGCCCGTCGCAGGCATCTCTGACCGCCTCAAGAACTTCGAATACCTGCTTGCGCGCCTCCTTGTCCTCACTCAGCTTCTGCGTTCTCACGGTCCGCCTTCCAGCGACGATCCGTACGGTGCCTCGTGGAAACGCATGCGTATCGCTCTGCCTCAGCAGGTGGAGGGCTTGCCGAAGGACAGGGGCTTGGCTCTTGCCACTCGCGCCGCAGAACGCAGCCCACTCCCGATAGTTCCACAGCCAGAAGGGCACCCTCAGCTGTGCGACCTCGCCGTCGCGGCGCGGTCCGCTGGCCACGGAAAACCGCTTCACAGCGATTGATGGATCGAGTCCATCGAAGGAATGCTCGTACTCACCATTCAGGTCCAGAACAACGGCCCGGAACGTCCCCGACTTCGGGTCAACGGCGGCGCCAGCGCTTCGGATGAGTTGAGTAACTGTGCATGACTTCCCGCTCCCTGTGTTGCCCAGTACGGCCACGTGGCGACCGAAGAGCCGGCTTCCACTGACCACGACTGGCGCGTCTCCCGCGAGTGGAGCCGTTCCGAGACGGAGTGCATCGCGATCTGCCACGCGTGGGACGACAATCTCCGCCTCGGAGGAATCTGGTAGGCGCACCGGATCGCCCACCGTCGGGAATCCAAGGACACCGCGGTCGAGTCTGCGTCGGATGTCCCCGGTGGGTCCGCTTGAAGTTCGGATCACACCAAGGGGCATGGCCCGTAGCACGCGTTTTGGTGTGGGCAACCCGACCTGATCCGGACGTCCCCTTTGCGACGCGAAGTCGTCCGTGATTCCTACCCAGACGACCATCGCCAAGATCGAGCCGGCCTCCGTTGGAAGGACGACGAAGCCGTTGAGTCTAGGGAAATGATTGACTGTGCCCTGGCTGAACGCAGTGCCGTGAGGCGCCTCTCGATCAATCTGAACCGTCACGTGCGAGGGGCTGACCTCGACGACGTGCCCCACAACGCGAGATTCGGATTCCCACTGGGGAATCACGGCGTCCCCGTCGCTACTGCCGAGCCAGACGCACCCGTCGCCCTGAGAATCTCGATTTGTGCACGCGCCAAGGGCTCAGCTGCGGGCCAAGGGAGCCACCGCTCCACCAACGCTGAGAGGCTCGCATACTTGGGGCCGTAGAGAAGGCTGACCTGACCGGTATGGCTGTGTTCGGCATGGAATCGCGCGATCCTCCCGGTTGGATCGCCGTAGGCGATGATCACTAGGTGCGCGCTCGGCACCGTGAGCATGTCTCGGATGACCCGGTTGATGTGGTCGTCCCCAAAGCCATAGCCGTACGTGACGAGGGCCGCATTGGGACGACAGAGGGCTGCCGACAGGTCACGGAACAGGTCAGAGTATGGATACTCCGACGTCTCGCGATCCTTCGAAGCCACCGGGTAGATCAGCAGGTCTCCCGCTCTGTCCGGGAGGGAGCCAAACGGAGTCGGCACCCGCACCACATCGGTCTCGTCAGACACCCAGTCGAGCGAGCCATGCAACTTCGTCAGACGTATAACCCCATCGAGATGGTGTGGCTCCTTGACGCTCCCCGGCGGCGAGTAGTGGTAATCGACGTCAAGCCGGGAGGAGCGGAATACTGGACGGAGCGTTCCCACGAACCGATCAAGGAGCCTAAGCCCACTTTGCTCGGCGCCCCACTCAACTACCCGGTCGTAGTTGGTTGTGAATACATGAAGGCGGTCGCGGGTCGGTACCCGTGCGGCAAATGATCGCAAGAAGCCAGTCAGAAGGCTTCGGGCCGACAGCGATGTGGCGCCCTGCAAGATGCCCAACTCCGACTCAGCGATTTGTTTCGCTAGAGACTCGAGAGTCGTCATGATCGCTTGGTCGAGGTCGTCAGCCCGCGTATCGCCGATGAGGCGAAGCCCGGGCACGGCGGCTAGTGCGACACGGAGCCTGTCTTCGATGTTCCCGTCACCCCTCCCGGCCTTGCTTGCGGAGTCTTTGGCCGTCCTCTCCAGAGAGTCGTTGAGTGCTGTGTCGGACGTCACGACTCCCCCACTCATGCTTGCAGCCGCGACTGATGCGTCCGCGGCGCTGGTGACGGCGGACGTGAGCCCAGCCCCGACAAGCAGGTTCAGATGCTCGCTCTGAACCACGGCCGACAGATACGCCTGGACCTGTTCGCCTGGGGGATCCATCGCTCCCACGGCGCGAATGGAGCCCAGGATGATCTGCTCCTCATTGAGTACCGGGTCGGCTGGTGATGTTGTCGGGGGTGTCGCCATGGATTCACGATAGGGCGGTCCGCCCACGGATGCCCCTAAACGGCGGGTTGGCGGCGCGGCGGCACCGTGGGGGCACTCAACCCCGAGATCCTGTCAGCCAGTCGAGGTCAGCCCATCGAGGATGACCACGCTGGTGGTTGTGGGCTTCGATGAGGACCAATCGAGAGGACCCGTTGTGATCGAATTTGATTTCATAACCAAGCTACTAACGATCCTGCTCTCGCCCGCCCTAGCGCGCAGTGGTCAAGCGCTGCAGGAGCGGGTGTTCAAAAGGAAGCCGGGACTTGCCGAGGGTGGAACGTCGGAACAGAGATTCACCGCATACGAGAGACTGCGGCGCGCTTGCGTCGAGCTGCGCACTGCGCTTGACGTCTTATGGTCGCTGCCAACCGGCTTCGTAGGGGGGCTCGTGTCGCTGTCCATCGTGTATCGACTGCTCCACCGCATCCCGGCCCTGACTGTCGCCGCGAACGATGGGTTTCTCGGTGTAGCCGTGGTTGGTCGCCAAGATGCAGTTGTGGCGGCTTCGGCCATCGCGACAGGGCTTCAGTCAGCCATCAAGCAACATGATCCGGCCGCTTCGGGCCGGTCTCGGAAGAAGGGCGTTGTTACGGACTGGACGGACTTCGATCAGGCTCTCGGCCGATTTGTCGCAGTCTCGCGGAGCGACTTGGGGATTCAGCCTCTCGAACCGCTAGCGGTAGGCGATCGCCTTCCGGCCACTGAGTGATGCCCGTCCGCCACGAGCGGGGCCCGGCCCGCAGCCAAGACATCATTGGCTGACCGACGCCAATCAAGTGTGCAGTGGGTGTGTGGGATGCGGGCAGGCGATCTTTGTGCCTAGGGAACGGCCGACGGCCCCGCGACGGTACGTTCGACCCCCGACTGTGTTACCCGTTCAGGCGGACGATGCGGACAGCGAGTTCGACGAGGCTCCGAGCTCGGCGGACAAGCGCTTCAGCCTTCACGGCAGAGACCAACGTCACGCCGAACTCAACGTCGGCCTTGCTGGAGACCAATTCGCGCATCCCCTTCTCCGCGGCGGCAGCGTCCGACCATTGCCCCAGCGCCTGCCTCAGCTCCTTCGCGGCGAGGGCGTGGTCCTTGCCCTTCGTGGTGGTACCGGTGAGTTCGGTGATGATGGCGTCCTTGGCGCAGATGCCCGCGGGGATCGCGTCCCCCGCAGCCACGGTGTACCGCTCCGGGGTCCAGCGCATCCGCCCGTCCGTACAGGCCATGCTCGATGCCCGGACCGACGCGCCCGCGTTCATCCTGGGCCGGCGCGGCGACGTGCTCGCCACCAACGCACTCCTGCGAGCCCTGCTCGCCGACTTCGACGCCATGCCGTTCCGCGAGCGCAACCTCACCCGCTGGATCCTCCTCGACCCCGTCGCTCGAGTCGGCCGACGGGGACCCTGCGGGCCCCATTCAACCGTCCCGAACCCGCTGCGGTGGCGAGATCGCCGACTCCGGCTGTCGACAGCCAGCCGTCAGGCCACATCCAGTCAGCTGCGCCCCACGGTCGTCGCCTCAACCGCCAAGATGTCCCGCCCAGCGCATCCTTCGGTTCATAGCTGCGGGACTCTCGCTTCCGGCCGGAACAAGGCGCCCTCGGACGGCGGCATCGGTCAGGGGGCCGCGCGTTCCCGAGAGGTGGGCCGGCCCGACTGTCGGCGGTCCCCTCTAGCCTGTTGACCAGGACGATCGGGAGGGGAGAGGTCATGTCAGGCCAGCTGGAAGAGGTGCTCAAGCACCGCTACATCTACGTGCTACGCGGCACCGAGAAGGACACGATCCAGACCGGCAAACAGCTCGGCCTCGCCGTGGCGCGCGAGCACCGTGCCCACCTCACGGTCGTGGCGCCCCGCAAGGATTCGGCGACGCACCACCCTGAGCTCGCCAAGCTCGACATCGTGACCGAGCGGAGTGGCTACCCGCAGGATGGTGGAGTAGTCCTTGCGTGGTGCCCGACCTACAAAGTCATGGAGAAGGTCCAGCACCTTGAGCACAGCGTCGTGGTGCTCGTCGAGTGGATCCCGGGCGAGTTCGATGCATGGGCAAAACTGGTCGGCGCGTACAACGTCGTCACCGGCCAAGTCATGAACGCGGGCCTCAGCGCCGAGACTTCCAAGGCGTTGGAGGGCATCGTGAACGAGGGCTACAACGGCTGGACGAAGAGCACTGACGAGCTCATGACCCTTAGTTACCTCAAGGATCTTGAAGCAGCCGGCGCCTACGACCGCGAGCTGGTGCTCGCCTACGCCCGTCAGTCCGAGTCCGAGGAGAGCATCGAGAGGCTCAAGAAGCTCCTCAACAAGTTCGAGGCTTCGCAGGGGCCGCTGCTAACCACATCCGGCTCGGGTTCCCGGACCAGTCGCAAGTGGGGTACTTCTCGATGACCTTCACAGCACTCCATCGCTACCTCGGCGATCCACCCGGCCCGCTCACCGATGACATGATCGACCGCGCCATCGCGCAGGGACTCCGCGAGACAGACGACCTGGACTGGAAGTCCGAGCTGCCACCGCTCGGCACAATCACGAATTCTGACTTCCCCAAGGACGTCGCCGCCATGGCCAACAGCGGTGGCGGCACGCTGGTCTTCGGCATCACCGAAGCACAGAAGGAGGCTACCGGGCGCAAGGACGTCGGCGAACTGACCGAGGGCTACGAGCGCGCCCTCCGCAGTGCCGCAGTGACAGCAATCAGCCCGCCGATCTTCGGGCTCGAGGTAGCCCCTCTCGGTGAGCCCGGCAATCAGTGCGTGGTCGTCGTGATACCACCTAGCGCCGACGGCCCGCACCTGATCTACAAGAAGGAGTACTTCGGCGCACCGATCCGCAACGACGCTGACACCGTCTGGATGAGGGAGCGCCAGATCGAGGCGATGTACCGAGCGCGCTTCGATGAGCGTCGGCGATCCACCGAACTGCTCGACAATCTCTACTCCGAGTCGGCCGCGATGCGCTCGCCCGACAGCCCCACCTGGATCGTGGCAGTGGCGCATCCGCGATTGCCGTCGACGCTCCCGCACAGGCCAGACCAGATAGTAGCCAGGTTGGCTTTCGAGGAAGCGATCAAGCAAGCCCTCGTCTACGTTGGACTAGGGACTCTGCACCCGCTCAATAGCGTGGACCGCGACAACCCACGCCCCGGGCTCCGCCGCTGGACGGCTCGCCCGATGATCGACGGCGACAGCCAGCGCTGGAAGGAAGCCTGGATCAGCATCCACGACGACGGCTCAGTCAGTCTCGCGGCAGCGGTCGGTGGTCACCGGCGTTCGAGCACCGAGTGCAACGACGACCACGTCGTCGAGTCGAGGGACGTGGAGGTGGCGATCGCGGACTTCATGGGCCTGATCCGTGAGGCCAGCGATCGTCTAGGACTCGGGGAGTACGAGGTCAAGGTCGGGTTCGAATGGAACAAGACCGAGCGACTCCAGATCTGGACCACTGACGGGATGAACTTCTCGCACTCAGGCAGCTCCATCCCGCTCGCGCAGTACACACCAGTCGAGTTGACAGTACGAGCTGACGCGGAGGCGACGGACTTCTTCCAACAGGTGCACGACCTCGCGCTCGACTGTGTGAACCAGGGTGGCATCGCCAACGTGCAGACAATCTCACCGCCGCGGGCGTGAAACATGCAGGCTAGCGGTCGGTCACCTGGCGACTGTGGTGGCCGAACTGGTCGGAGCACCCACCGGTAGGGGACGGCTATCAGCTGGTGATGCCGTACACAAACAGCTGGTAGTCGAACGTGGTGAGCCAGACGTTACTGGTCGTCGTAGTGACGTCAAACACGTTAACCGGCGTAGTAGCGGGCCTTCCCTCCTACGGGAAGGGGAACGAAGGTGACGTCTTGAGAACCTAAAGCTTTTTGAGACATCGCCTCGACCCCTCACGCGAAAGATCGGCGCGGCGGCGCGACTGGGCCCGTCGTGTCTCACAAAGATGTCTCGCCGTAATCCGTCGCAAGACGGTACCTCAAGGGACTTTCTGAGCCAGAATGGCACCTGTGAGACTCCTTGGCTATACGCGTGTGAGCACGTCGAGTCAGGATGCGCAGTTGCAGCTCGATGCGCTCGTTGCGGCCGGCGTCCAGAACCGCGACGTGTTCGCCGACGTCACCTCCGGGAGGAAGACCGCGATCGAGCGGCCCGGGATGAAGAAGCTCCTTGAGTACGCCGAGCCCGGCGACACCGTCGTCGTGTGGCGAGTCGACCGCCTCGGCCGATCACTGATCGACGTCCTGAACACGGTCACCCTGCTGCGTGAGCGCGGCGTGCAGCTCCGGTCCATCTCGGACGGGATCGACCCGGCCACATCAAGTGGCCGGCTGATGTTGAACATGCTCGCCACCCTCGCGGAGTATGAGCGGGAGCTGATCGTCGAACGCGTCAACGCAGGCATCGCCGCGGCGAGACAGAACGGAACCCGCTTCTTCCGGCCGCTGTCGGACCCAGTGGTGATCGCGGACAAGCTCGCGATCGCTACCGATGCCCGGGCGAAGGGACGCACCGCCGAAGACGCCGCTCGTCTCGTCGGCTAGAGCCGCGCAACGCTCTATCGTCACCAGCAAGCCCGCTCGGCTCGCGAGAACGCGACGATCTAGCTGCCTCGTGAACGGCGACGAGCGGAGTCCGACAGCTGGCCCTGGAACTCTCGGCCGCGAACCGGGCGATCAGCAAGAGACCGCTGCCGTCTCCTGATCCTGGCGGTGCCATCATTGCGGCATCCGGCTGGGCGATGGAGCCCCTCTGGACTCACGTGAAGGGGCACCCCATGAAACGACTCCTCGCGCTCGCCTTCGTTGTCCCCTTGGCGGCCTGCAGCGGACCGCCGGTCGCGGCGTCAAGTAGCACGAGCGCAGCATCCGCGTCATCAACGCCGAAGCCTGCGGCAACGGTGTCGTCCTCCACGCCGACGCCCACCAGCACGCCGAAACCGACAGCACCAACAACAGACCTCGCCGTCGGACAGACCGCCAGTCTCTCCCAGGTCGAGTTCACTCTGCTGCAACTCAAGTCATTCCCCAAGACCGGCTCCTGGGGACCGTGGCAACTCTTCCTGGTGAAGGCCTGCGTCAAGGCCACCGAGGCCCAGGGCTTGCCAGTCAGTTACCTGCGCTGGCGCGCCGAAGACGCTAACGGCAGCCGGTACAACATGAGTGGCATCGTCGGAGACCCTCGGTTCGAGCCGGGGTACCCGGGGGGCAACGACCCTCAGGATGTCATTCAGCCAGGCAAGTGTTTGCAAGGTTGGATGCCCGCGGAGACGAGCGTGAAACTCACTTCCCTGACCTACGCAAACGACAAGGGTGAGCGAGCGTCCTGGAAATTGCCGTGACCTAATGTTTGACACAGGGTCCTGACACGAACGTCGCAGCGGAGAGCAACCTCATCCACGGCCCCCAATAGGCGATCCGATCAGGGCGGAGGGGGGCATCCGAAAGATCTGACCACCGGGGAGACCGCTGACGCGGCCGCCGATGCGGAGAAGTCCCGCGAAGATGCACGCTCGACTCCTGACTATCACACGGGATAATGTACGGAATCCCGTGTGATAGTCGCTAGAGTCTCTTCGGTGAGCAACCTTCTGCCGAACCTCGACGACCTCCTCACCGAGCTTCCCGGCGCAACCCCTGGCGTGGAGGATGCACGGGCAATCGTCGAGGCGGCGGCCTCGGCGTCGACGATCGACGATCTTGACAAGGCGCTCGGAGCGCTCGCGTTGAGCTGGCGACAAGCATGACCGGCCAGCGGGCGCGGTTGCTGTGGGTCGAGATCCGCGGCTTGATCAGCTACCAGCTCACCCTCTCGGACCCCAGCACTGGCGTTGACCCCTCTCAGACGTCTGACGCGTTCAGCCGACTGCTGCTGGAGGCCGAAGACAGCCTGTACTCCCCGACTTCCCGAGGCCGCCGCGCAGCGTGCGGCAGCTACCGAGCAGCCGCAGAGCGCCTGGCCAAGCAGATTGTCGCCACCGGGCGCACTCACGACGGCCACGCGTGCACCGTCGCCGACATCGACGCCGAAGCCCCGATGCTGCGCGAACTCGTGCCGCTTGTCAGCGGCTACGCCCTCGACAACGCTGAGAAGGGACAGTGGCGCACCTTCGCCAAGGTGCTCAACTCCGGTAACCACGACGACGAGGTGCCGGCCACGACCGACCTCAAGCAGGTCCGCGGCAACCTCCGCCGAATTGCCAAGAAGCATCGCGAGCACTGGCCCACCGGGCTCCTCGCATGACCCAGGCCGGCGTCGTCAGCCATCCAGACGAGACACCTCGACCAGCGACGGCCTCCGGCCCAGAGGTGATCACCTTGTTGGATGGCGTGCCGCTGACCCCCGACGAGGCCGGCTACGTCGAGGCTGCCCGGGCGGCGAACACGATGCGGGGGTACCGCTCGGAC
>Ga0209123_1003932_pt1 | contig 10646 bp, 9 predicted proteins | sample BarGraIncu00431A_FD_184500 | JGI IMG/M metagenome (GOLD analysis project Ga0209123, IMG submission 184500) | Arctic peat soil microbial communities from Barrow, Alaska, USA - Barrow Graham LP Incubations 004-31A (SPAdes) (version 2) | ecosystem: Environmental > Terrestrial > Soil > Wetlands >...
CGCGGCCACCGGTATCTGCGGCTCGGACTTCCACGGTTTCTCGGGCGAGAACGGACGGCGCAAGCCCGGTCAGATCATGGGCCACGAGACGGTGGGCCACGTTGCGAAGGTGGGAGACAACGTTGTCGACCTGGTAGAGGGCGCCTGCGTGACAGTCAACCCTGTGCTGTCGTGCGACGACTGCGACGTCTGCCGGGCCGGCAACGAGCAGAGTTGTCCCAACCGCAAGGTCATCGGAGTAGCCCCGGAGCTGACCTCGGCGTTCGCGGAGTACCTGTTGGTACGACGCAGCAACGTGATCGCCCTTGCCAAGGGAATCGACCCCGAGCTGGGCGCGCTCGTCGAGCCACTAGCCGTCGGCTACCACGCCGCCGCGCGTGGTGCATGCTCCAGCCAGGACACTGTCCTGGTCATCGGTGGCGGACCAATCGGTCAGGCCGCGTTCCTCGCGACGCGGCGACTCGGCGCCACCAGGGTGGCAGTCTCCGACATCAACCCGACCCGCCGCGCCCTGTGTGCAGAGCTGGGCGCCGCGGTCATTGATCCATCTGCCAAACCGCTCGAAGAGTCCATCGTCGATGCGCTCGGCGCGAAGGCCACACTGGTCATCGACGCGGTGGGCGCGACAGCCACCCTCGCTGACGCCATGAAGGCATCAGCCTTCGGAGCGAGGTTGGTGCTGGTCGGGATGGCCGCGCCCTCAGTTGAGCTGGCCGCCTTTGCGATCAGTACCGAGGAGCGCACCCTGATCGGCAGCTTCTGCTACTCCCGCAAGCACTTCGCTGAGACGGCCGCATGGGTCGGGACGACGGACGCACCGCTGCACAAGCTGATCGACGGCCGCGTGGGGTTCGAGCGCGCTGAGGCGAGCTTCACCGAACTCGCCAAGGGCCAGAGCGAAAGAAGCAAGATCCTGGTCTTCCCCGGCGGCGCTCCCGAGACGGAGGTTGAGAGGACCTGATGGGTATGCCGAAGATCGCCCAGGTTCGTGCGTTCACCGTGGCGGCCAAGGGCGGTGCCGACTACCACGACCAGGAGGGGTACCACTGGATCGACGACCACATCGCCACCCCAATGGCGAAGTACCCGGGATACGCAGACAGCCGCCGCAGCTTCGGTATCAACGTCCTGGGCACCCTTGTCGTGGAGGTTGAGGCCACCGATGGGACGGTCGGCTTCGGCGTCACCACCGCCGGTGAGATCGGTGCCTGGATCGTCGAGAAGCACCTGTCGCGCTTCCTGGAGGGCGCGCTGGTGACCGATGTTGAGCGCATCTGGGACCAGATGTACCTCTCAACCCTTTTCTATGGCCGCAAGGGGATCGTCCTCAACGCCATCAGCGCTGTTGACCTCGCCCTCTATGACCTGCTCGGCAAGATCCGGCAGGAGCCCGTGTACCAGCTCCTCGGCGGCCCAGTCCGAGATGAGCTGCAGTTCTACGCCACCGGGGCTCGGCCGGACCACGCGAAACGGCTCGGCTTCATCGGCGGCAAGATGCCACTGCACCACGGCCCGGCCGAGGGCGAGGAGGGTATGAACGCCAACATCGCCGAGCTGGCCGAGATGCGCTCCCGCGTTGGCGACGACTTCTGGCTGATGTGGGACTGCTGGATGTCCCTGGACCTGGACTACGCGACGCGCCTTGCGCTGCGCAGCCACGAGCACGGTCTGAAGTGGATTGAGGAGTGCCTCATCCCCGACGACTACTGGGGCTATCACGACCTCAAACGCGCCGTCCCGCCAGGCATGCTCGTCACGACTGGCGAGCACGAGTCCACGCGGCATGGCTTTCGCATGCTGCTCGAGATGGAGTGTGCCGACATCATCCAGCCGGACGTGGGATGGTGCGGCGGTATCACCGAGCTGCTGAAGATCTCAGCGCTCGCCGACGCCCATGGCGCTCTGCTCGTGCCCCACGGCTCGAGTGTCTACTCGTACCACTTCGTCATCACACGCCACAACAGCCCCTTTGCCGAGTTCCTCATGATGGCGCCCGAGGCCGACGAGGTCGTGCCTATGTTCACTCCGCTCCTGCTCAACGAGCCGCTGCCGGTCAACGGCAGGATGAAACTGCCCGACACTCCCGGATTCGGCGTCGAGCTGAACCCCGAATGCCAGCTGGAACGGCCTTACACCCACTGACAGCTACCCCAGGACGAAAGGCCTCAACATGAAGTTGATGAGAGTCGGCCAGCGAGGGCGAGAGGTCCCGGTCGTCAGTCTCGACGGCGAGGTGTTCCTCGACGCCCGCTCGGTCACCGACGACTACCACCCCGAGTTCTTCTCCAGCGGGGGTCTGGACGACCTTCGCGCCGCAGTGAAGGAGGGAGCCCTCCCGCCCAAGGACGTGATCGGTCAGCGCATCGGCGCTCCGGTCGCGCGCCCGACTGCGATCATCTGCATCGGTCAGAACTACGCCGCTCACGCGGCCGAGTCCGGCGCCGAGCCGCCGAAGATCCCGATCGTCTTCTTCAAGCATCCGAACACCCTGCACGGTCCGTACGACGACGTACGGATCCCGCTGAAGGCGGAGAAGACCGACTGGGAGGTCGAACTCGCCGTCGTCATCGCCTCGGAGGCTCGCTACCTGCAGTCTTGGGAGGACGCGCTGGCGTGTATCGCGGGCTACGCCGTCTCCAACGACGTCTCCGAGCGGGAGTTTCAGACCACGCTCTCCGGTGGTCAGTGGTCAAAGGGCAAGTGTTGCGAGGACTTCCAGCCTCTCGGGCCCTGGCTGGTCGTGGACGAGGTGGTTGACCCACAGAGACTCGGTCTCCGCTCGTGGGTCAACGGCGAGCCGCGCCAGGACTCAAACACCTCCGACATGATCTTCACTGTGACCACCCTGATCCAGCACCTTTCGCAGTTCATGGTGCTGAGCCCCGGCGACGTCATCAACACCGGCACCCCACAGGGGGTCGCCCTATCCGGCCGTTTCCCATACCTCAGGGCAGGGGACTTCATGGAGCTGGAGATCGACGGCCTCGGCCGCCAGCGGCAGGAACTGACTACCGCTCAGGCCTGAGCGGTAGTCCGAGCTCGTCCGAAGCTGCGACGCCTGCTTGGATCAGCTGCCCCTACATCTGGGTGTGCACAGCCTCGGCCGGGTCGGTACCGATTCTGGCGCCGGCGTCCAGCGCCGTGATGGCGTCGAGCTCGTCCCAGTCGAGAGTGATCTCGGCAGCGGCGAGGTTCTCGCTCATCCGGTTCAGATGGGTGGATTTTGGTATCACGATGTTGCCGATGCCCAGGTGCCAGCCGAGCACAATCTGGCTCTGCGCAGGGCTTGCCCCGCGCTTCTGAGCCAGCGCTGTCACGGCAGCTGCGTTCAGATCAGCTCCCTGGCCCAGTGGGCTGTATGCCTCAACGGCGATCCCGAGAGCGCGGGACTTTGCAGCCAGGGCGGCCTGCTGGAAGGTCGGGTGAAGCTCAATCTGATTCACGGCAGGCACGACCGTCGTCGCGGCGAGCAAGGTGTCCAGATGCTCCTGCAGGAAGTTGGATACGCCGATGGCCCGTGCGCCTTCCGCGGCATAGATCTTCTCCAAGGCCAGCCACGCGTCGACGAACAATGCCTTGGATGGGACAGGCCAGTGAATGAGATACAGGTCGATCACGTCAACGCCGAGCGCCTGCCGGCTGGCTTCGAAGGCCTCCGCCGCAGTGCCATGCTCCCCGTTGCGCAGTTTGGTGGTGATGAAGATTTCCTCGCGCGCGACTCCAGAGGCGGCGATCGCGGCACCCACGCCTGCCTCATTGCCGCACGCGGCAGCCGTGTCGATGTGCCGGTAGCCGGCCCCCAACGCGTCCTCCACGACGCGCTGCGTCTGTCCTTCCGGGACTTGGAATACGCCAAAGCCGAGCTGGGGAATGGTGACCCCGTTGTTCAAAGTCAGGTTTGGGACGATTCGCATGCCAACTCCATTTGTTTCGCGAACGGGATCCCTTCCACCCTAGGCATAACCGGCGGTTCGGCGAATGTCGGGCCTATGCTCCTCCCCCAGCCCTGCGCCACCGACGGCGAGGCGCCACGATGTCCTATGTCCCGGTGGCTCGTGCGCGCTGGCGCGTCGCAATCCTTCCCGGATCGCGGTCGAGTCCACGGTCGTGGTGTGTGAGTGGTCACCACATGATCCGGTGATGGGACTCTAGGCGGTCAGTGCTTGGGGTGTCATGGAGTCTTTCACATCCTCTTCAGTCTGGGCGTCGGCGAGGGTGAGGCGGGAGCGGGCCAGGACGTCGAGGTCGAGGCCGAGGTAGCGTCGGCCTTCGATCCAGTCGTCGTGTTGCTCGGCCAGGACGGCTCCGACGAGGCGGATCAGTGATTCCCGGGCTGGGAAGATGCCGACCACATCGGTCCTGCGGCGGATCTCTCGATTGAGTCGCTCCCGGGGATTGTTGGACCAGATCTGGCGCCAGATCTCCTTGGGGAACGCGGTGAACCCGAGCACGTCCGCGCGGTTCTCCTGCAGGTGCGCAACAACTTTGGGCAGCTTCTTGGTCAGAGACTCAAGGACCCGGTCGTATTGGGCGACAACGGAATCGGCGTCGGGCTGGTCATAGATGGAATGCAGCAGGGTTCGCACCCACGGCCATCTGGTCTTGGGCGTGATGGTCATCAAAGTCGCGGCGTAATGCGTTCGGCAGCGTTGCCACGACGCGCCCGGCAAGGTGGCGCCGATCGCCAATACGAGTCCTGGTGTGCGTCGCTGGTGACCCCAACGGCCGTAGACAGTCGGTTTGACCCGATCACAGAAGGACCACACGAAAGGGCCTCCGAACCGCGTTTCCGCAGGCCCTCTCGTGCACGTGGTGGCAGGTGAAGGATTCGAACCTTCGAAGCTTTCGCGATGGATTTACAGACCAGCGGCGGCAAGCCGGTGACCAGCGAGAATGCCCTGTCCCCCGACAACTTCCGTGCGCATTCCCCACAGACAGCCGACCACAGCCGACTACAGCCAGACACCCACCCAGCGAGCATTCGCCTCTACCTCGTCGCCGCAAGACGTGGGCCTTACGCCCCCGCCGCCACCAGCGACCTGGCCGCAGCCAAAGAGGCTTCCCGCGAAACCCCCAGCCACCTACCGCTGGGACAGGTCCGACCCGGCAGCCGCCTGCTGGAGACCGAACGCAAACTGCTGACCCACGCCATCCGGATGAGCGCCTACAACGCCGAAAGCGCCCTGGCCCGGCTGCGGCGCCCGCACTACGCCCGCGGCGACGACGAAGCCCGCCCTTCTCCGCGAAGCATTCACCCTCACCGGCGACCTGCAGATCACCGGCGACACCTTGCACGTGCGCCTCGACCCCGCCAGCGCCCCCCGACGCAGCAACGCCCTGGCCGCGCTATGCACTGAGCTCACCGACACCGCAACCCGCTACCCCGGCACCGACCTGACCCTCGCCTACACCATTAAGGGCTCTTCAGACTTAACCGGGCAACTCGGGTCGAGGGCGCTGACGTAGGACGCCCGTGACCTCGTGATCATGGCTGTTGACAAAGACAGTTTCTGATCAAAGTGAGGCCACGGGCTTGCCCCAGCGTACGCACGTTTGCCATGTTTCAAAAGGACTCGGGACCGGATGCCTCGCGTCTGCTTGACCTGGGCGGCCTTGCGGTCGACCGGATCGAGTCGGACACGTTCGGCGGCCGGATGGTGCACGTGTGACGGCGGACGAGTGCGCGTCGGCGTGCCCCAGCTGTGGGGTGCTGTCCGTGTCCCTCAAGGGCTTGGTGTGCACCCGACCGCGTGACATCCCTTACGGGACAAGGGTTTTGCGGCTGATCTGGCACAAACGGCGATGGCGCTGCAAGGAACGGCTTTGCCCTCGGGCCTCGTTCACCGAGTCGCTGCCCGCAGTCCGCAGGCGCTCGAGGCTGACGACGCGGATGCGGACCGAGCTCGGCTACGCGATCGCCGAACAGGGCCGGGTCGTATCCGAATCCGCAGCCCACTACGGCGTGGACTGGTCCATCGTGCACGCCGCCTTCGTGGCTCGTGTCCAGGCCCCGCTCGCGGCGCCGCTACCACCAGTGAGCGTCCTGGGCATCGATGAGACCCGCCGCGGGAAACCCATCTGGGCCCAGGACCCTGACACGCGACGGTGGGTCCTGGTCGCCGACAGGTGGCACACCGGGTTCGTCGACGCCGCCGGCACCAGGTCGAGGGCCGCACTAGCGCGGCGACCATCGCGTGGCTGAACGCCCAGCCGGAGCCCTGGCGGGACGGGATCACCCACGTGGCCATCGACCTGTCCGCCGCCTACGCCAAGGCGGTACGCGAGGCCCTGCCGGCGGCTTTGCTGGTGGCAGATCGGTTTCATGTCGGCGCCTTGGCCACCGACATGCTCACCCAGGTCCGCCAACGGGTCATCCCCGAAACCCAGGGCAGGCGCGGCCGCAAGACCGACCCGGCCTGGGCCAACCGACGCCGGCTGCTGACCGCCCACGAGCGCTTACGCCCCGAAACCTTTGCCCGGATGTGGAACTCACTGATCGACACCGGCGACCCCGGGGTGCAGATCCTGCAGGCCTCCGTAGTCAAGGAGGAGCTCCGCGCCCTGCTCAACCTGTCCGGCACAAACCCCGAACGCCACCTCATCCGACGAGGCTGGATAGCTTCTACCAGCAGGCAGCCGCCACTGACGCACCCGAGGCACACCGCCTGGCCGCCACCATCGAGGCCTGGTGGCCCGCGATCGAGGCCGCCATCACCACCGGGTACTCCAACGCCAGATCCGAGGGCTACAACCGCCTGGCCAAACACCAAGGACGTAACGCTTTCGGGTTCCGCAACCCAGTCAACCAGCGACGTCGAATACGGTGGTCCTGTACCCGCCAGCACCGGCGGGCCTCAGCCGCGAGAAGCACGCTGCCCGGTTAAGTCTGAAGAGCCAGCAAGGCTCTCCGTACCTGACCGGGCAAGCGGGTCGGGGGCGTTGACATAGGACACCCACGGCCTCGGTGATCATGGCTGTTGTCGAAGCAATTCATCTCTCCTGGCCAGGCGCTGGTTCTGGTGTTGAACGCCATGGACTGAGCCCGCCGGCAACACCGGAGGTAATGTGTTGATCGTTGGACGTCTGATCCCTCCGCAGCTCTTTTCGCACACCTGACGTTGAGAGGTTTCCTTGTGAGTTCACCGGCCCGCATCTTGACTACCGTTAACCCTGGTGAAGGTCGGCGCCTGTCCCGCGCGCACGCCGCATCGGATGTGTCCCGGGTTGACCTCGACGGGCAGTGGCGGTTCAACCTCGTTGCGCGCGCCGACCTCGTCACCGCCGGATTTGAAAAGCCCGGGTTCGACGACGCACACTGGGCTCAGATCGAGGTTCCTGGTCACTGGCAGATGCAGGGCCACGGCAGCCCCGCGTACACCAACGTCCGCTACCCGTTCCCGGTCGATCCGCCATTCGTGCCGGACGAGAACCCCACTGGCGAATATCGCTACCAGTTCGACGTGCCAGCCGACTGGCCTAGTGGTCAGGCCGTGATCTGCTTCCTCGGCGTCGACTCGGCGTTTACGGTGTGGCTGAACGGCGCCGAGCTCGGCTGGTCGACGGGCAGCCGGCTCACCACGGAGTTCGATGTGGGTTCGCACCTGCGCACGGGCACCAACGTGGTCGCGGTGCGGGTGCACCAATGGTCCCCGGGGAGCTACCTCGAGGACCAGGACATGTGGTGGCTGTCAGGAATCTTTCGCGACGTGAGCCTGATCTCCCGGCCAGCGGGAGCGATCGACGACTTCTTCGTCCACGCCAACTTCGACCACACCCGCGGGGTCGGAACGCTGCGCATCGACACCGACGTTCCCGCGGTGCTCACCATTCCTGAGCTGGGCCTCCAGCAGGTGCCGGCCGCGGGGCCGCATGTGCTACCCGACGTCGAGCCGTGGTCAGCTGAACGACCGCGTCTTTACGACGGCACGATCAGCGCGGGTGGGGAGACCATCGCCCTGCGCGTGGGGTTCCGCACCATCACCGTGCTCGACGGCCTGTTGACAGTCAACGGCAGGCGCATCCTCATGCGGGGCGTCAACCGCCACGAGTGGAACCCCGACCGCGGCCGAGCTGTGACGGCGCAGGACATGCTCAGTGACGTTCTCCTGATGAAGCAGCACAACATCAATGCGGTCCGAACCAGCCACTACCCCCCGCACCCGGCTTTCCTGGACCTCTGCGACGAGTACGGCCTCTACGTCATCGACGAGTGCGACTACGAGACGCACGGGTTCATCTTCACCCAGTGGAGGCGAAACCCCAGCGACGACCCCCAGTGGGAGCCGGCCCTGCTGGACCGCATGCGGCGCACGATCGAACGCGACAAGAACCACCCCAGCATCATCATGTGGTCGCTGGGCAACGAGGCCGGCCACGGTAGGAACCTGGCCGCGATGTCGGCGCTGGCCCACGCACGGGACCCTGGCCGACCGGTGCACTACGAAGGCGACTGGGACTCAAGCTACGTCGACGTGTACAGCCGGATGTATGCCTCGCACGACGAGGTTGACGCCATCGGCCGCTTCGCCGAGCCCGTTACCGCGGACCCGCTTGTAGACGCCCACCGGCGCAGCATCCCGTTCCTCCAGTGCGAGTACGCCCACGCCATGGGCAACGGACCGGGCGGGCTCCTGGAGTACCAGCAGCTGTTCGAGAAGTTCCCGCGATGCCAGGGCGGGTTCGTCTGGGAATGGATCGACCACGGCATACGGCAGCGCACCGACGACGGCCATGAGTTCTTCGCCTACGGCGGAGACTTCGATGAGCCGCTCCACGATGACAACTTCGTCGCCGACGGGCTGGTGTTCCCCGACCGCACCCCGTCGCCGGGCCTGGTCGAGTACAAAGCGGTGATCGCACCTGTCCGCCTGCTCATCGAGACAGGGAAGCTGACGGTCACCAACCTGCTGGACTTCGATGACACCAGCCCGATGCGTTTCCTCTGGGCACATGAAGCCGACGGTATTGCGGTCGCGAACGGCGAGCTCGACGTGGCCCCCTTGGCCGCCCAACACACCGCCACCGTTTCCCTCCCTGCCCTTGACACCATTCCCAGCGAATCCTGGCTGACTATCCGGGCGGTGCTGGCGCGGGATACCGCCTGGGCGCAAGCCGGCCACGAGGTCGCGGTCAGCCAGCGAATGATCAGCCCTGCTCCCACCCGGCCTTTCCGAGGAGGGGAGCTGGGTCGGGACCTTTTCGACGAGCGCACCGGACTGCTCACTCACGTAGGCGCCACGCGGGTCGATGGCCCACGGCTGGACTTGTGGCGAGCCCCGACCGACAACGACCACGGCACACACGGCACCCCGGTGGAATCTGGCTGGCGCGCGCTGGGGTTGCATCGCCTTACCCATCGGGTCATCGACCAGCGGTGGACGTCGGACGGCTTCGCGCTGCGGACCCGCGTTGGACCCGCCGCTACCGATATCGCCATGCTCGCGACATACCACTGGACGGCCGACGGGGACGCGCTGGTACTGCGGGTCACCGTTGAGCCCGAGGGCGAATGGACCCAACCCCTGCCCCGGCTGGGTCTGCGCATGGCGCTGCCCGCCGGCATCGACGACGTCGAGTGGTTCGGAGGCGGTCCCGGTGAGGCGTACGTCGACAGCACCCAGGCTGCGGTCATTGGCCGCTACCGGCGCAGCGTCGAAGAGCTGCAGACCCCATACGTCTACCCGCAGGAGAACGGGAATCGCGTGGGCGTGCGGTGGGTGCAGCTACGAGGACCCGCGAACGGGGTACGCATCGAGGGGGACCCGACCTTCGACCTGACCGTCCGTCGATGGACAACCGAAGACCTGGACGCAGCCCGGCACACCAGTGACCTACGGCCCCGCGACCGGGTGTTCGTCAACATCGACCTCGCGCAGACCGGCCTCGGCACAGCTTCATGCGGACCAGGTGTTCTGGCAAAGTACGAACTGCACGCCACCCCTACCACCTGGAGCGTTCGCCTGATTCCTGACAAGGGGCACCGTGTGATGGCACGACAGCGACAGGGGGACAACGTGCTCCGGACTGTTCAGAGCTCATGACCGAGCACCCCGGAACCCTCCCGAGGGTTCGACGCACCTGCACCACGTTGGCCGACGGCCGCGAGCTCATCTACTTCGACGACTCCGAGCCCTATCGAAGTGGGGCCAAGCGCCGCGACGTGGCCGACGAGCGTGCGCTGGGTGTTCGCACTGCGTCCGGGGCGATGCGTCTGGACGCACTGACCGGCGACTGGGTCTCCATTGCCGGCCACCGCCAGAACCGCACGTTCCTGCCACCTGCGGACGAGTGCCCTCTTTGCCCGACCGGCCGCGGCACGGTGCCCTCCGAGATCCCTGCCGACGACTATGACGTGGTTGTCTTCGAGAACCGCTTTCCTGCATTCGGGGCCGAGTCCACCGCCCCCGGTTCCAGCGTCAACCCACTGCTCGCGCAGGCTTTGGCGACGGGCCGCTGCGAGGTCGTCTGCTTCACCAGCGACCACGACGCCGCTTCTCGTCCCTGACGCCAGCACGGGCCCGGACCGTCGTGGACGCCTGGGCCGACCGCACCCGCGAGCTGTCCGCTCTGGGCGCCGTCGAGCACGTGTTCTGTTTTGAGAACCGTGGCAAGGAGATCGGGGTCACGCTGCATCACCCGCACGGACA
>Ga0209123_1003935_pt1 | contig 10637 bp, 8 predicted proteins | sample BarGraIncu00431A_FD_184500 | JGI IMG/M metagenome (GOLD analysis project Ga0209123, IMG submission 184500) | Arctic peat soil microbial communities from Barrow, Alaska, USA - Barrow Graham LP Incubations 004-31A (SPAdes) (version 2) | ecosystem: Environmental > Terrestrial > Soil > Wetlands >...
TGGCGCAACCGTAAAAGGCTACCAGATTATTAGGGAGAAGTTTATTTTCAAAAAATCGCCTGAAAATGAGTTACAAGATTCATTTAAACGGATTGAATTGAAGGTTAATATATTAGGTGAAAAGATAGCATAATATTAATAATTGCAGTTGTGGGAAAATTCAAACAATGGGTAAACAGTTAAAGGTTTAATTTCAGTTATTTGCAAATAAATATGATAGAGTCTCGAATTTTACACCTATATGCAACAACGCACACGAAGAACTTCCATGGGTAAATATACGCATAATTACAATTCATATTCATCGGCATCATTCAAAATATAGCTAAAACTCATTCTTCTTACTGACATGAATGCTACTTAAACAAAGATTGATTGGCGGAGAAAAACAATTCCAGATTAAGAAGATGAAGATTTATTATTCACAATTACATTGTTTAAAGGGAATTCAGTAAAGACTTCAAAACTATCATTTTATCGATCATCACCTTTGTTGTCTATGAGATGAAGAGGGCACTGGATTGAAAGGTCGAAGAACAAATCACCCTTTGCTCACTTTTATTGTACGAACTGGATATATGAATATAATTGATACTGTTAAAGTTTTAAAACAGTCATCCTTCATTTGCAAGGCATTCGTATACTATGCAGTTATTGGAAGCCGAAATAGATTTGTGGTATATCATTGAACTGCTAGGCATAAAAGCAGTAAAACAACCGAAATCTACACACATGTAAGTACACAAAACATTAAAAAAAATAATATCGCCGTTTGATGATCTGATATTATGAAAAATCTTGTACGTTTACATAAATAACACGCAACAGCGTTGCACCAATACAGCAATCTTTAGAGGAAAAAGGGAAGGTTTGTTGCGAATATAAACGTTACCGGCAAGCTTAGTGGCGATTTACAAAGGAGATTCAGTTGAATGAACAACAAATTTGGTTGTGCATAAAAAGGCCAACTTCAATGTTTGAGAAAAAAAGTATAAATTTACGCTTTCAATAATATGTATCCAAATGAAGAATATCAAAATGTTGACATTGTTTAACTGATGGAAAACGATAAGAAATATGATGATGAGGATGGGAAATTTATTGTTCCAATAATTGACGATTACAATCTCCTCCTAGTTACTGCAACTGATATTGAGAAAGAAACTCTTCACTCATATCTGAAGCCAATTAATGGAAGAACCAATTTGATCAAAATACATAAGGGCAAACAAACCTACTTTCTTGGGATTTTGGGTAACTACAAAGTAGTTCATGTTTCGTGCGGTCATATGGGATCAGTAAGCCCACAGGCATCACTCACAACGACTATGAATGGAATCGCATTTTGTAAGCCAACAGTTGTGTTAATGATTGGAATTGCATTTGGTAAAGGTGGCAAGCAAAAAATTGGGGATATTTTAATTTCAGAATCTGTGGTCCAATATGATATTCAAAGACTTGGAGAGACAGAACCATTACAAAGGGGTACTCCTGGGTCAGCTTGTACTACTTTATTAAACAGGTTCAAAAACATTACTAACTGGAATTATTCTATTAACAAGAGAAGGCCTACAATTATCCCAGGCCTTTTACTCTCAGGAGAAAAACTCATAGATAATCCAGAATATAAATCTAAACTTTTAAAAGCTTATCCTACGGCAGTAGGAGGCGAAATGGAAGGTTCAGGTGTATATGCAGCTTGTAGCAATAAGTCGATAGTACATTGGATAATAGTAAAGGGAATATGTGATTTTGCTGATGGGAAAAAAGCAAAAGGGAAAGAAAAAAAACAAAAGTTAGCTGCTGAGGCATCTGTTGATTTGTGCCAACACGTTTTTAATTCCAGATATGCTTTTAATGATATGAGGCTTATACCTGAGCCAGACCATGTCCAATCTTCAACTCCATTTAGTACAGAGGTATTAAAAACCGATTCTAAAAATAATCTTGAAAATGAAATATTAATTGAAATGAATAAAGAAGTAAATTCAGAGGGACAAAATCCGACAACTACTGTCCAAGAAATTGTTAGGTCATTTTTAAAGTTAGATGAAGACGAAAAGATTACAATTGCTAAAAAAATTGGCATCTTTGATGAAGAACTTAATCAAATGTATGCTCACATCAGAGATAAGGAAATATTTATCCGAACAAAAGAAAGGAAGGCATTGTCGATAATGTGGGAAGGAATTAATTCCTTCTCTCCATTTGTGAACTCAGTTAACCCATTTGAGAAAGTTAAAATTCAAAACCTATGAATAACGCACTAATATCTGATTGGCATAATCTTTCAAAATTTCAAATTAGCGAGGAAGTTGCAACGAAACGTAATGTTGCCTTTACGGAAATACTGACTCGAAATGAAAAATCATATTGGGTTGATATTGTAAAAATTTTTCTTGATTTCAATGCGGATGAAAAGAGTATTACACATTTCGTAAAAGCATTTCAATCCAATGACGACTCTTTTCCAAGATTAAAAATCGAAAAGTTGACAAAAGCTTTAGCTGCAATGGCCTTAACTGCTAAAATACAGGTGGCACTTATGGAAATCGCAGGAGAAGCGAGTACTAAACAGATAAACGAAGAGGTGGAGGAGGAAGAAGAAAAAAACGAGGAATCTACAGATAACGAACAAATGTCAAACATTGAAATTGCGAATATCATTAGCAATGCTTTGATGAACGCAACTTTTTTAAAGCAGATTAAAATAGAGACAAAGATTCCTTTAGTTCAATTAGCCATTAATTTTATAAGAAATTATTCTTCAGAAGATAGAACTGTAAATCTTGACATTAATGAAACTAAGTTAATAGAAATTGAACAACGAATGTCCGAAGAGGAAGATGGGATAACTGTGGAAGAAAATTTATTATTGATTCAAGCTTTACAAGCAATCCTCAAATCGAACAATATACAAAAAGAAGAACTCAATATTCTGTGGTGGATTTTTGGAGAATATAGTGAAGTTGGAGGAGAGTACTTTGTAAATATTGACAAAAAAGCAATGTCTATTATTGCAGCAAGGGAGATACACGATTTATCCCAATTTTATTCTGAACTTCCTGCGAGTAAACATCTGTTGAGGAAGATACTTTCACTTAGTAAATCTGATAAATCTGGGGCAACAGCATTTTCATTAAAAGAGTGTATTGAAACCCTTGATACGGAAGTGAGAAAAAAGATAATCGGCAATTATGGAGCTATAGTTGGTGAGTTAACGCCGTGTATGAATGCATTACTCAAATATGATGAAAACAGAGAATCAAAAAATATCAAAGTGAACATAGATGAAAAGATGGATTTGGGTATATTGTCCTCACAATTCTATAAGGAACTAACTTTCTTAAGTGCTATCTAAATAAGAATGGAACAAATAGTTGAAAAAAAAATATGTCATCAGGCTGGATGTAAAATTCTTGAAGGTGGCAGTTGCCTTGAAGGTATTGATGTAACAAAAGATGAGTGCGCTCATTTCTATTTTGACGAGACAAACGAAGATGAGCAGGAGTCTGAATCATCCAACAAGCCACAAAATAAATACGTTATCCATTTATTTACCGGCAAGGAAATGACCTTTGCTGAAACTTCTATTATTACCAATAGCAAAGAATGTAGGTTAATTGTTGTTGTGGGTGAATCGGGAAGCGGCAAGACAACTCTGCTAGCTGAGTATTTTATTAATTTGCAAAAGGGTCCTTTCTGTAACTATTTATTCGCCGGGTCTCTTACACAAATTGGTTTTGAAGAAAGATGTTTTTTGGCTACGGTTGCATCAGGAAACAAAAATCCGAGAACTGAACGAACAAAATCATTGGAATTTGGTTTTTTACATTTATCTTTAAAACCTCAGGGTAAGATCACGAATGCTGCCCATCACTTTTTGTTTTCAGATATTTCAGGTGAGCGATTTAGAGACGCAAAAATGTCCACTACTTTAATGAGAGAACTTACCGTATTGAAGGCCGCGGACTTTGTTCTTTTTTTAATTGACGGTGAAAAAATTGCAGACTTAAACTACAGAACCTTGACTATAGAAGACGCAAAGACTTTCATTCAGAAAGCCCTTGACGAACGAATTTTTGACTTAAATACAAATCTGAAAATAGCACTGACCAAATGGGACTATTTAAGTGAAGATTCAACTTTTAACTTTGAGACTCGGATTATTAAATCTTTTACTGATAGATTTTCATCAAGGCTCAAATCATTAGAGTTTACGAAAATTGCAGCGAGATCCAAAACAAACAAAGTCCTTCCAGCAATGGGGCTAAGTGAATTGCTCACAGAATGGGATAATTCTGACCTAAATCTCACAACAAACGAGATGGAAAAACCTATAACCTCCAACAAAGCTTTTCATCGCTTCACTTTTCCAAAAACATAGAATATGGTGTCGAATAGAATTTTATTTGCGGGGATGTATGAATCAGGTAAGACAACTTTTATTGCTGCATTATGGGACTACATAAATTCCGATAAGGCTGATAAAAAGCTTGCCCTAAATTCACTCGCAAATTCTGAAAATCAGTATTTAGAAAAAATAAGAGCGGAATGGTTGCAGTGTACAAAGGTAACACGTACTTATCTTAATATTAAATCTGAAACTGTACACATGAATGTTCTAAATACCACAAATAGTAAAAATCTGATTTTAGAGATTCCTGATTTTTCAGGCGAACTTTTTAATTCTCATTTTCATTTAAGAGAATGGGAAAATGATTATGAAAATATAGTAAATGAAATGGGAGGCATTTTACTTTTCATTAATCCTAAGGATAAAAGAAATCGAACACAATATATTGCGGACGCTGTATTAATTGAATCCGAGATTGTTAGTGAGTTAAATGATAAACCTAAAATTAAGCAGTCAATAAGTGATATAAAAAGTGATTTAGAAATTCCCAAAGAACCTGTTGTTAATTTAATTGATTTTACCAAGTGGAGCGAAGAACACACTTCCAATCAAGTGAAATTAGTTGAAACCTTGCAATTAATAGCATCTCGAATCGAAATTCAGACTCCGAAGCGAATTTCAGTTGTTATTTCCTGTTGGGATTTAATTGAAGCCAATGGCAAAGAAACTCCATTTCACTGGCTTCAGACTAAGATGCCCTTATTGCATCAATTTTTGATATGCAATGATGATATTTTTCAGTTCCAGGTTTTTGGTGTAAGTGCCCAAGGTGGTGATTACAAAAATGAGGATGAACGAAATCACTTACTTGGTCTCGAACCGCATGAAAGGCCACAAGTGAAATTGGAGAAAAGTTTTATTAATGATATAGCAGAACCTATAATTTGGCTTACAAAGAACTAAAAATAATTGTTAATCAAGCTTTGCATGGTTATCAGAATGGCCATCAACTTTTGGCTGCTTCAACTAATCTTAGTTTGGCAGCTAAAAGAACTTTATTGTATCAATCAGACTTAACCGGATCGATAGAACCAGGTTTTGAAAGTTATATTACTGGATATCCAATTAAGGACAGTAATCATTATGTATTTGCAAGAACATGGTATGCTCCTGAAATGGAAAGACCAGGATGTGTCTGGACACATAGTTTGCTTCTTGATTTATCAGATATTGGAAAACTTTCAGATCTTTCGATTTTAAACTCATTATTCAAAAGACCAAAAGCAAATAGTTTCGACTCTTATAATTCCGAACTTATATTAGAAGCTGTAAAAATTGCCATTGCGTCAAAAAAGAATAAGTCTGAGATTAATGCTATTATGGGCATTATTATGGAAGCTCTTTATCAATCACCAAATAAAACTTGCTTGATTCCACAGAATTCGTCTCAAACTCTTGAAAATGAAATCCTCAAGATCTGGAGCGAACAATGGCCTAGGCTTAGGAGGAATTTCACTTTTTGTACAGGTGCTCTAAATTTAAAAGTATTAGAAGGTAAGGAGTATGATCTCCAAGTTATACCTGAGAAATTGACAACAAACATTAATAGACAAAGTGAAAAAGGTTACGTGATCAATTTTGAAGAATCTCACTTTGATGAGTGGTTAAATATTTTCAAGAAATATGATCAAATAGAGATCCATAAGTTTCTTTGGACATTTGGCGCAGATGTGGAGGGGAAAAGGAGTAACTATATTGCATTACTTAAATTATTTCAATCAATCCACTCTCCTGATTTTAGTTTATCAGAAGTAAATAATTACATATCAAAGTATTTCCCTGATTCCGATAAGGGCAAGTTTTTAAAGAAGAATTTTTATGGTACAAATTCAATCCTTCCTGTTTCCGAAAAGGTATTAATCGATTTTTTATTGTCCAATGGCAATAGTTCATCTCTTAATTATGATGATTTACAAATTTTTGATCGAGTAACAAATTTGATAAATAGTGGTGAAATATCAGATGATGAATTTATACGGCTCTTTGGCAAGATTGATTATTCTGGTATTAAAACCTCCTTTTGGGAAAAGATTAATTTGCCATTGGATTTAGTTTTACGTCTGATTGATGCAGATCCGAATTTAATTTCAGTTTTGGTCAGTCATTGGCCAAAAATTGCAGAAGATATAAAAGTATGGTATTTGAACTATTCTATTCAGCGTGAAATCTTGCAGTCGCTTCAAGATTCAAATACTAACTGGGAGAAGGTACTAGCAGCTGTTGTAAGTTCTAAAAGTAAAATAATTTTTGATTTAAGGAAGGTGGTAGGTCAAACGGTCACCAATTATTCACTTCAATTGATTAACGATGGGAAAAGCGGTTTATTAAATGAAGATTGGATAGAGTATTTTATTCAAAATGATGAAGCAGTCAATACATGGATTTTGGAAAACAAAGATGCTTTAAAAGGACCATTCTTCATTTTGATGTTTACATATATGAGCCCGAAACAAATAAAATATTTACAATTAGATTCTAAAATATTGGTAAGTGGTTATGAATTGATTAAATCTGGTACTACAAGGGATTTTGTTAATATTGCTTCTTGCAAACTATTGTCTGTTGGATATGATGATGTATTGATGTCAAGTTATCTTTTAATTGAGCGAGCCTTTCCAACGGTCTATAGTGAAGTATGTTCTAATAGAATAGAGAATAATATTTGGAAATATATTTCTCGTGAAAATCTGATTCGTGATCATAATGATTTTTTCAACCCTTTTTCTGTGTTTTCGTATTTTCAAAAAAGAAAGAAAAAACGATATGAAGTAGAATATTGGGATATTGGGAGACAGTTAATTGTCAAAACAATCAACCATTTCATCCAAAGTTTATGGCCGCTTCAATCATTTGCCGCTACCTTTTCAGGAAGGAAGGATTTTAAAGACGCTTTACTGTATTGTTTGACTTTCGAAAAAGGCACCAAGTTGGTACAGAAATTCATTTACGAGATTGAACAAGACAGAATTATATTGAATAATGAACAAAAACAAATAATCAAAAAAATGTTATCATAAATATATTCCAATTGATGAAGTCATTTTAAAAAGATAAATGGCATATTGCTTACTGGTAACAGCACTTACCCACAAACAAGGGTTTCATGCATTGTTAACAGGAATGAGTATATTTGAAGTGCAGCTCTTCGTTGAAGGTTCAGTGGTTAAAATCCCTGCTAATATGCGAGATGTTGGCGGCAACCATATTTGACGACAGTATTACCTTTAACTTTTAACGGTTAGACAACAATGAAAGCTTATCTTGATTACAATATTTTTACAGCTATAGAAGACGGTGACTTTACGATAAACAAAATTTTCGAAAAGGTTGATAAACATATAAACATTTTCCCTTTTTCAGCTGCTCACATTCAAGAGGTAGATAATATTGTTGCCAACACAGACGAACTGCGAGACAATTTTATTGCTAAGCGACTCAACACTATTAAGCAGATAACAAATTGCCGTTACATTTTTCAAGAAATTCCTTCTAACAAAATTTATTGGCTTATAGAGGAGCCGACGAATGTTTTGGAAACAATTCGTCAGGTTCCATTTGCAAAGTCATCAATGAAAATGTTTATGAATCTTATTTCAAGTGAACAGAAAGAACAAGTGAGACAAACTCTTGGAATTGATCCAAGAGAACTGAATAATTACAGCCCGACACAAGTAATTCAACATCTCAACACAAAGTTGACAAGTTGGGGTACGCAGGATAATTTTCTACAACTTCTTGACAAGGCAATTTCATTTCATCCTGGCAAAAAAGATTTTGGACGACACAACAGTATTGCTGGAGTTACGGAGCTATTGGACATGCTTGGATATTGGAAGGACAGAGTAACTGAAACATCAAATTACGCAAGACTTTGGGACGCAAATCATATTCACTTTGGATCGTATTGCGACTACTTAGTTTCTGACGACAAACGACTTCGGTACAAAGCAAAAGTAGTTTACGATATTTACGGTATAAGCACTAAAATTGTATCATCTAATGGGTCAGAGTAGTTATGACAAACAATTTCTTACATGCAAGTACAAGAATGGCAGATTCTAACAGTAAGCTGCCCGACTTCGGGTTTTTGTGCTTCGTTGAAAGGAAATTAGTAAATTGAAGAACTGCTCTTTGTCGAAAAATTTTTGGTAAAATCCCGCCCTGTAGTTTGGAATGTCGTGCGGCAACGCCAAAGAACTATATGTAGCAAAACGAACGATTGATAAAGCCAAATTAATGTAACATTCAGCATGTGACCTTATTACAGGAAGTTTAAAAAACTATAGATATGATGCAGCAAGTACCAGAAAACATATTTTCTACTGATTTATTATGTTTTCTATCTCCAAATAAATTCTCTACAGAAGAAGACAAACAAGCGACAATCTTGCTGCACAAAATCTGTATTGCAAGATTGACAGACTTTCACGATTCAGCATTAATTGATGACTTGCAAATAACCGATGAAGAAAAGGATATTGTTATTGCAAACCAGTGGAATGAAAGTGCCAATTGTGAGATAAAGGCACGTTGCCTAGATATATTAAAACGTTTTGTTAAAAAAGATAAACGACAAATAACAGCAAATGCATCAGATTGTTATTTAGATGTATATTCAAAAAGCGAGGAAGTTGAATACTTGGTGCGTGCTGTTACCGTTAGATCTATAAAGATGCTCAACGATGATGTTTTTTTTCAGCAGATTAAAGGCCACATAAATGAAAAAATTCATCCTTTTTGGCTGAATAAATTGATTGTTGCTTTGCTTAAATCATATACGACGGAACAACTATCTGATTTGGTACCTTCAATAAATAAATGGCGTAATGCAACAATCGATGCAAAAGATTTTCAAAAGGAAAGAGGGTACATTGAAGTTTTATCTAATCTCAAGCGCATAGACAAAACCGAATATCATAAACAAATTGCAATAAGTTTTGAAAACGAAGCCGACGAAACGGCCAATAATCGGCAACAAAACACATATTATCCCAATTTACCTGACATCTACCAATCCTCATATAAGGAAATTTTTCAGATAAGGGACATTGAACCTAACATATTCAATCGAATAAAGGAAAAACTACTCAAGGAACAGAAAATATTTATCGAAATGCTTTCAGAATGCGGAGTAAAAAGTAAAATGGAAGTTCCCGAAGATTTTATGCGACAGATTGATGAACAGACGAGAGACTTGTCAATAAAGCATTTGTGGGATGCCATTGCACTATTATTATCTATACCGTTCCCAATGGCAGATGATATAATAAAGTATATGGAAATTTGCATGAAAGTAAGTCCAATGTCGTCGTTATTTGGTAGAAGTCAATTAAATAGCAAGGGAAATATTGTTGGTACAGCTAATTGTGAAGTTGCTTTAAAGACAGAAGCACATATTTACTTTCGTCAAAGTCGGCAATATGCTTTATGGTCGTATTCAAATCTAATAAAATGGTCTGATATTTATTTAGATAGCAAGTTAATATATGCTTTTCTTCAGAAAAACAAGCCCGTTTTTATAGAGGAAGACAACTTGATTCTTTGGGAAAGGGGTATTACGGCAGGATTCAATAAAGATTTCATCACTGCCTCATATATTCTAATGCCGCAACTTGAACATGCTTTGCATAACATTGCGGAAATGCACAAAGGATCAATCACTTCGTTGGAAGCAAAACGGCAAGAAGAACCTGCTTTGAGAAAGATCCTGGTTATGCTGAGGGGAATCATAGAACAAGAAACTCTTTTTGAAATCGAATCCTTTCTGCAAAGTGGCATTGATGTCAATTTTAGAAATAGCCTTTTACATGGGTTGCTTGTCCCATTTGAAATTGACAAATACGGCATTTATTTATGGTGGCTTTGTTTAAAAATATATTTGTGTAAAGATATTTACACAAAAGACAAACAACAAAGCAAATAGCGAAAATCGATAATTTCAAGTCGCAAGTTTTGTCAACTGCCGATGAATAAAAAATGGTAACCATAGTGCTCAATTATCAGCATCATGATCGTTAATCAGTAATACTAGTCCAATACGCCAGCAATGTCTCCCACAAAGTATGGTCGATACTATGCACCAAAGCAATAAGGCTTGAAAACTAGAGATGCTTCAATGGCGGTGACACTTGTATGCCACACCTCATGCAAAAAACTGAATAGATCTGAGATTCATGACGGAACTGTTGGGTCATAAGAATTCGAAAATAACTGGACTTTA
>Ga0209123_1003936_pt1 | contig 10636 bp, 8 predicted proteins | sample BarGraIncu00431A_FD_184500 | JGI IMG/M metagenome (GOLD analysis project Ga0209123, IMG submission 184500) | Arctic peat soil microbial communities from Barrow, Alaska, USA - Barrow Graham LP Incubations 004-31A (SPAdes) (version 2) | ecosystem: Environmental > Terrestrial > Soil > Wetlands >...
TGTGAATTGAAGAATCGGGAAGACCCGGATCGATTGTTCCATTCATCAACATATTGACGGTTCCAGTTTTTGTAATAGGTAATACTATGACCCACTGCCGGTGAATTTTGAAGCAGGTACCAGGATTCAAAGCCCTGATCGAAAACAATCAATTCATATTTAGTACTGTCATCAGGTGTAATTTCAGGAGCCGATGCCTTGTACAACGATCGTTGTGAACTACAAGCTGCCATCATCAAAATTAAGATGAAAGGCAGCAGATATGTTTTAATATTGGTTGACATGCCGTTCATTTTTAAAGATCTATAGAAAATCTCAACAAAAAATATGCCATTCACAAATGCTTACCATAACTGGATAGTTAACGCAAACAGGTTCCAAAAAGTTAGGGTTGGGATGTCAGTTTGCATTGGTAAGTCAGTTGGATTTTGGCATTTTGACTTACAAGGAATTCTAAGTCTGCCGGTCAGTCTTATAATATATTGAATGTAGCGCCAAACCGAAATCCTAAATGCTTCGACAGATGAACTTCTTCTGGTAAAAAACCATTAGATTTATATAAAAACCCCAAGTCAATTGACATTCTTTTAATGTTATTTAAAGCATGGATATTGAAGAAATATTTTGCATTAAAATCAACTGCGCCACCTTGAATGCCTTTGGTTTCGTTAAAATCCAAATTCATTGGTTGGTTCCACCAATGTGCTGACAGGGTCGTCTCAATTCTTTTGTTAATTGGATAATCCATCAAACTGAATCCACTTGCCATAAACCAGTTGGTCTTATTCTGAAATTCACGTAGGTAGGCCAGAACTTTGAATTTCTTATAGTGTATCCAGAAATTTTCATCAGTGAAATCTCCAAAGGGACATAATATATGACCCATTCCAAAGTTCAGGTTTAAATTGGGGGAAATAGAAATGTTGGGAATTCCTATCAGGTTCAGGTTGATTAAATTGAACAACGACCGGTAACCCATTTTGTAAACATAGTTTTTTTCCTCTGAGGTCAGGTCATTAAAGAGGGTGTACCTGTGAAATGGCATAGTTGGTCTGAACAAATGACGGGTTGCGCCATAGACATCATTGCCTACAATATCGCGCTTGAGCTCATTGGTTTCTTCAGCTCCGTCAATGTCATAATGAAAAAAACCGATCAGATAATACTGTATCAGAGAAGCCTTTCTTATCAGATATTCAGCGGCAAGGATGCGGAACGATTCATCACCAAAAGCAAGCAGACTTTCTTCATGATTACTCAATACATAATCGGACTCAGACCCTGCAGTATAAAGCCTGATAAAATCAGGGAAGTTATTTGCACGTAAATTGATCAATGTCTGATCGGTCACCCCGTCGACAAAACCATCTCTTTTAGAGAAATAGAAAGGCTGTGAAATGGAACCAATATTTTTTTCTGAAAGTATAGAGCGATGGCCTTCTTCGTGAGTCAGAGAACCTAATCCAAGTATAATAACGACTGATTGTAGGGTGAAATTGATAATTGGTTTGAAACCCTTATCCAAAGCTGCTGACACCAGACGGTAACTGCTCAGGTAATCCAAATTAAACTGTCTCATAGTATACAGTTGGGCCGGAGAATCCTGAAAGATGAAAGAATAATATTTTCCAGGGTTAGTAGTTATTTTAGTGCTGTCAGAACTCTCAGCCAACAAGTTAGCATTCGAAATAAACAGCAATAGAATCAGCAGGTAAATAGTTTTCATATTCAAAACGATTTGCAATCATTGAATTCTGTGTTTTTTTGTCTTAACTTTTATCCAAAATATCCTCAACAAATTCTATGGTCTCACTTTTATAATATGATGATTTTAAAATAACAAACATTTTGGTAACCTCATTGATAATTGGATGATTAAGTCTACTCCAAAAAGTCTTTAAAATAAGAATTGCCACAAAGACACTAAGTCCCAAAGGTACACAAAGTATTGAATATATGCTATATATACTTAGTGAATCTTTGAGCCTTTGAGCCTTTGTGGCAGAATTAGACTTTTAGGAATGAGCTCAAGAATAGATACATATTTTAATACATATTCCATTTTAGATCCTACTAAATAAATAAAAAATTAAAATCCCTGTCCTTCAATATCTTGTTCATTGAGGTTCGAGTCATTTTCATTTCTTTTACCAGTCTGCTTTGCTTTGTAATTGTTGATACGGTAACTAAAAGTTAATAGAAATACCTGTGATTCTCTTTGAAAGTCACTGCTTTTGAATTGATGACTACTTTGGGTGGTGGTAATAGTTTCTGTTTGTCCGATCAAATCGCGGATCTGCAAGGTCAGACTACCCTTGTCTTTAAATAAACTCCTTTTGATCGCCAGCGTTGATGAGTAATATCCTGAACGGGTCCCCTGTGCGGTGATGGACGGCGCATTGTAAGTGTAATTGGCCTGAACACTTGTCTCTTTATTGATGTGGAAAGTCGGACTGATATGGACATTCCAGGTATTGATTTTGCTGGCAACAGTCGGAATTGGGGTTCCGAACATTCGATAATTAAAGAGATTCACAGAAGTATTCAGGTTAAACCATTTCACCGGTTCAATATACAACATAAACTCAACACCCATGGAACGGTCATGGTCAATATTGGTAATGGTATTAGTTGTAATTTGTGTGAGCGGATCAAAAGTACTAATTTGTTGAATCAGGTCAGAAGTTTGTCTCAGGAATCCTTCAGCTGAAATATAGGATGCCTTGTTGAGTTTTTTCTCAAGGTTCAATTCATATGAATTTGCAAATTCAGGCAATAATAAAGGGTTTCCCACTCGGATACTTTGCGGATCGAGATGTAGGATGAATGGATTTAAATTCCACTGTTGCGGTCGGTTAATCCGCTTTGTATAACTGGCCATTAACTGGAGATTCCATGGTAACTGTCTGGTTAAATGAACAGAAGGAAACCAATCGGTGCGATTGATTTTATTGACCTGATTTTGTATTTCCTGATTTAGAAGTCGGTTTTCATATTCGACCCTCATTCCAATTTGATAATCGAATAGTGGCATTGAATTCGATAATGTAACATAGCCGGCTTGAATCTGATCCTTAAAGATTAGATTATCTCTTTGAGTAGAATCTTCAATCCCGTCATTTGTAAGCTTATAGCTGGCATTGCTATTAAAATACCGAACCTGGTAACCTGCGTCAAACTTTCCTTTTTTACCCAATGGAAGTTCATAATCGGCCTTGAGGCGCCGGTCCGTTTCGTTGCTGTTTTGATCTGATTGCTGGTTGATTTTTGCTTTCTCCAGTAAATTCCAGTTTACATCGGTTGTATCAACCTTTAAGGTGCTGACATTGTTATTGGGGCCGCCGGTATAGTATACTGAGGCTGAAAGTTGCTGTCCTTTGCTATCTAATTTTAAGAGATAATCGAGGTTAAGTGTTTTGTAATCTCTCGTAAATTCTGGAATTGTAGTGTTCAAATAATAAATATCTGAGGACCCAGAATTTACTGTATTAACATACTGATCATGATAAGTTGAAGTCGAGGGGCGGCTAAAGGTCCGGTTACCAAAGCTTCCGGTTAAGGTCAATGAATTTTTATCATCAATGGTGTAATCAATTCCAGCATTAATTGCATAGCCCTTGCGGCTGAAATGTCCATTACCTGTTACAGACTGGTACTTCATTATCTGGTTTTTTAAAGTATCAGTATTGTTCATGTTGTTTTTAATTTTGAATTGATTATCAGAGAAATCGCCACCAAGGGTAAAATTGAATTTCGAAATCTTATAGTTTAAATTTACGTTGCCACTGTATTTATGGCCCGTACCGGCAGTGAGATTCACCATGGCACTTTCACCCTTTACCTTTTGTTTTTTCATAATAACATTTACGATCCCTGCGCTTCCTTCGGCATCGTATTTTGCCGATGGGTTGGTGATAATTTCAACATCCTGAACCAGATTGGCAGGGATTTGCTGCAATGCCTCACTTCCTGCAATGGGCGATGGTCTGCCGTCAACCAGAACCGTAAAGTTTGAACTTCCCCTCACCGTAATATTTCCCTGAACATCCGTCTGGACAGAGGGTGCATTCTGAAGCGCATCTGCCAGTGTTCCTCCTGTAGTGGTTAGGTTCTGGCCAATATTGATCACTTTTTTGTCTATTTGATAGGTTACAGGTGGTTGATTTCCAACAACATCCACTCCTTGAAGTGCGACAGTGGAAGTATTTACCTTAACCGAACCCAATGCAATTGTCTTTTGGTTAGGTGTAATCAAAATATCATTGACTCTGTGTTTTTTATACCCAACGAAGGTAATCTGGATATAAAATTTTCCATAAGGAAGATTCTCAATGGTAAAACTTCCGTCTGTACCACTCAAAACGCCTGTCACTAAAGTGGAATCCTTTGCATGATAAATTGCAACACTTGCAAAGGGAATCGTCTCCTTTGTACTTCCGTCTATAATGGTTCCTGAAACTTTGCCATCTTTTGGAATATTATTCTGATTACCATCTTTTGTAACCCCTTGTGAAAAAACAACATGTGTACTTAAGAGTAGGAAGAATAAGAGGTTGGAAAGGGTTAGTATAAATTTTTTCATATAACTGCTGATTAATGGAATATACAAATAATATCAAAATAATGCAAATAAATTCTCAATGATGAGAGAAAGTAAAAATTCATGATTGGAACAAAATTATAAGCTTTTAGTTTGATAAATTCATACATTTTTACATAAATAATAATGGAATTTTTATTAAAACTGCCATTTAGATAGACCTCGGGCAAAATGGTTTAAAGCAGTTATAGTCTATTAACTTTTCTTTGAAGTAATTAAGATATGCGAAAAGCAAACTGTTCAGATATACAAGAAAATCGTAATTTTGAGTTCAATAGATTTACTACAACAGACTGATTTGAATCAAAAAGTAAAAAATAACGATTATGAAAGATATTACCACATTTGAAGAACATCTTGATGAAAGATACGGCAATATAGGAACTGAGAAGCGGATAGACTTTGAGAAAAAGACCAAAGCATTCGCCATTGGTGAGATATTACGGGAAGCAAGAAAAGATGCTCATATGACCTAGGAACAATTGGCAATTAAATCAGGAACCCGAAAAAGCTTTATTTACAGAATCGAGAATGGTCACAGCGATATTCAGTTATCAACTTTGTACAGGGTGGTTGAGATAGGATTTGGTAAACAGATTCATCTGACCATCGGCTGATTGTTACATAGTTTCAGGCTTCCATGACTATTGAAAGAAGGATGCTATTTCGTTGCACCAAAGTGATTTATACAAGTTTAATAGCAGCAATTTCACCTGCTATTTTATGTAATGCGTCCTCGATTTTCAATACCTGATTTTCTGAAATATACTGATTGCCTGATTTATACTGTCGCATTAAAGAGGCATTGATGCCTGCTACTTTGGCGAACTTGCTTACATTGATAAAATCATAATAGTTAAACAAGGATGCAATATCATATTTGTATTCAAATTCAATGCCTTGTAATTCATGACTGCTTTGGTTTTCAGTTTCCTGATAATAGAGCAAAACCTCTTTTACAGAATTCTCAAAATCAGCTTTTGCTTCTGCCACAGTGATTCCTTCACCAATTATCGTACTTTTCAAATCAGGAGTAAAAATACCAAATGTACCATCTTTCCCTTTTTCGATTAATGCGGTAGCTTTCATATTTGTAAATATATTGCAAATTGGGTATATTTTCAAAATTCACTCAATTATTTTACGAAAATTCAAAATCTATAAATGGAAAAACCCCTTCCGTATAGTTATCTGAAAAGGGTTTTTATTTAAATTGTTCCTACAACTTTCTATTCAGGTTTTGGCTTGAAAATGATATCTACCACATCAGCTTTGGCCAAAAACGATTTTACAAATTCCTGTACCATGGCAGGGGTTACTTTTTCAAGAATGGTCTCGAAGTTCTTAGGGTCAGCCGGATTGACCGTATAGAAATAATAGGTGGTCAGTGCCTGCATCCAATAGCCATTGTGCAGTTTCGATTGCTCCCTGTTCTTCAACAGATTTTTTACCGCCTTGTTCAGATCCTCAGCTGTTGGTCCATTTGCCGCTATCTTATCAATTTCGCGGTAGAGGATTGCCTTCAATTGATTGGCTTTGTCAGGGTCGGTGTCAAACATCATATCAAGGCTCTTCTCTTGTTTGGGAAACTTTGTATAACTTGATGATACCTTAACGCCATAGGTTCCGCCTTCTTTTTCACGTATCTCATCAATGTATCGAAGATTCAAAATATCGCGAAACAGGCTCAGCAGTAGGTTTTGATCAGGTGCATATTCCATTTTAGCATCGTAGTTAACCGATACCGTTGCTTTCTTCACTTCAACAGGAATGATAATTTCGCGTACTGTTTTGCCTTTTGGCCCTTCAATGTTTCGATCAATCCATGTTTCTTTTCTGGAAAGTGAGGTCAGTGAACCAATGTATTTTTCAGCCATCGTTTTCGCTGTGGCCTCATCAATATTGCCTACTATGAAATAAGTAAAATCACTGGCATCAACAAAGCGGTCCTTGTAAATATCTTTTATTTGAGCGAGTGAAATTTCATTGAACACCTCAGGGGTCATCAGTTTAGTCCTCGGACTTTTACTGGTCATAATCAATTGTAGTGAGTCATTCATTATTTTCTCAGGATCGTTGGCCATATTTTCAATATATGCTTTGTATCGACCCAGTAATGCATCATAAGCTTCCTGATCGAAACGGGGACTCTCAAACTGCAGATAAAGCAGTTGCATCATTGTTTCAAAATCCTTGGGAGTACTCGATCCGCTAAAAGATTCATTCAGGTCGGTGAGTGAAACATTCATGCTGACCTTTTTACCTGTGAGCGCTTTTTTTAGGTCAGTAGCATTGTAATTACCTACTCCGAAAGCTCCCATAAACTGGTTGAGCATCATGGCCGAAGCCATTTTGTCATCACTTTCCTTTGAACTTCCACCATTACTCATCGCGAGAAGTGAAACCTGGTCTTTTTCATATTCAGCATGACGAAAAACTACTTTGGTATCATTGCCCAAAGTCCATTCAACAGCCTCGAATTCAGGAAGTTGTTTGGTACTCTTTACTTTCGATCCTTTCAGTTTTTGGCTGATCAGGTCAGAAGATACGGCCAGATCGTTGTAGGGTGCAACCTTGATATTGTCAATACTGTCCGTGATCGCAAGCGCCTGATCTTTCGAAAGATGCTTAGCATCAGGCTTATCGGGACCGATCACCACAATGACCCTGTTTTCTTTGGTCATCCATTGTTTTGCCTTTACCGAAATCTCTTCAACAGATATGGTTGGCAATACTTCCTGAACAAATTTCCAGTCCCATTCAATGGAAGTAAGAGGTTCACCTTCAATGTAATAACTTTTAAAATCACGTGCAAACTGATCGTTGTTGATTTTATCACGCTGTTTGTAGCGGCTCTCGTAAGAGGTGAGAAGGTTTGTTTTTGCCCGTTCCAGTTCACCCGGAGTAAATCCATTCTGGTAAATTCTTTCTGCTTCGGTATAAATTGACTTAAAAGCCACGGCATCCTGATTGGGTTTTGCAGTTGCCGATATGGACAACATTTGGTACCCTGTAACCAGTCCACCATAATCAATACTCCCCATCACGAAGGGTGGAACCCCTTTCTGAAGCAATTCGTTGATGCGGTCCCTGGTCATCATCCCAAAGAGCGATTGAATGGTTTGTTCCCTAAGGTAGTTTAGATTTTTATCCGCAGGAGTAGGCGCATTGTGTTTGATGTAAAGATCCACCGAATAGCTATCGGCCTCTTTATCAGTGGCCAGTACGTATAGTGGTTCTTTATGATCAGGAACGTCATAGAGCTCTCGTTTCTTTGGATGGTCGATTGGCTGTAAGGTTGAAAAAAGAGCCTTTACCTTTTGCTCAACGACATTCACATCTATGTCGCCCACAATGGCAATGGCCTGAAGGTCTGTTCTATACCATTCATTATAGAATTTACGAAGGGTATCTGATTTGAAGGTTTTAATTACATTCAAATCACCAATCACGTCGCGGTTCATGTATTTTGAACCATTCAGCAATACAGGCAGAAATTGGCGCTGCATCCTGAAGTCAGCCGTTCTGCGTGTTCTCCATTCTTCACTGATAACAGGGCGCTCGAGATCTATTTCTTCATCGGACAGAAGCAAATAGTCCGCCCAGTCGTTCAGAACCATCAGGCAAGTATCCACCAATCCTTCATGCTTTACCGGGACATCGCTCAGGTTGTAAACCGTTTCGCCAAAACTGGTATAGGCATTGATGTTTCGGCCAAATTGCACCCCATGTTTTTCAAGCGTGTTGATAATCCCTTTTCCGGGGAAGTGTTTGGTACCGTTAAATGCCATGTGTTCCAGAAAGTGCGCCAGTCCATTCTGGTCATCGTTTTCGAGCAATGCACCCACATTTTGGATCATATAAAAACTAGCCCTTTCTTTGGGTTCTTCGTTGTGACGGATATAATAAGTGAACCCGTTAGGGAGTCGTCCTATTCTGGCTGCTGAATCAACAGGGGCTGCCTTGTTGAAATCAAACTGCCCGAAACACATCCATGAACCCTGCAATAGTGCAATGATCAGGAGCAATCTGAATTTGATCATACGTTGATTATTTGATTTGAACCTAAAGATACAACTAAAAATTGATATGACAACTATATATAATGAGATTGTCATAATAGATACAAATAAGTAACAATCAACAAGACAAAATTACATCTGGGCTGCAAATAAAGTTTCAAGTTTCAAGTTTGAGCCCACTCCGAAAAGTTCCCGAGGCCTCGTGAACTTTCCTGACTCAAGTGATCTATTCCGTTATACTACTTCAGCATTAATCATAGTAACCATTATTTAAGAGCTTAAAAAAAATCTGCCAGTTAGAACATTCCAGGCACAGATCATTTACAACTTATTCTCCAATTGGATTTCTGGTCTAATCACTTATTTACAGATATCTAAAAAACCAAGAGGAAGGTTTGATTGTAGAACCAGATTTTGGACAACTGATTTATAATTCAATAGTTTCCTCATATCGAACTCATCTTATTAAGTCAATACTAAGTCAATACTAAGTCAATACTAAGTCAATATAAATTCAATAGTAAACAGGTTGTAAACAGGTAGTAAATAGGTTGTAAATAGGTTGCTTATATGATATGTGAACCTATTTATAACCTATTTACTACCTGTTTACAACCTGTTTACTATTGAGTTTATATTGAGTTTATATTGAGTTAATATTGACTTAGTATTGACTTAGTATTGACTTAGTATTGATTGAATATTGACTTATCATGGAATAAATAAATGGAATATAATATGATGTCTTCCCTTTCCCCTTCTGAAAATCGGCATCAACAATAGTAAGATTATAAACAGTTTGGACTTTTCATAATCATAATTGCTTTTAAAGCCATCCCGTAAATGATTGTAAGCATACGGAACGTTTTGCAAAGTTCTGAAATGAGGAGTGCAGGACGAAAAATGATTCAAAAGGGTTAGGTTTGCTGTTATTGCTGGATCAATCCTTCTATAGCTTCAATAAATGCTTGTGTATCGGGCAGTAGCCTTTCTACTGTTGATCAGTCGAATAAAAAGAAATCATCATAATCACCGCTATGCCGTTTGTCAAAAAGTTCGGTGTAGGTAATATTATAACTCCTCGGAAGTTTACCGTTTACAATAAAACTCATTCCAAATATTTGTTTCATACCGGAATGAGTATGTACTTGAAAATTGTTTTGTATCAACAATGCCGATACTACATAATAGCATGCATAATATAAACGGTTTATTGCTGCATTATAATGATCCTTTTCGAGCATATCCACAGCTTCCTGAATGGTCTCTATTGCTCGCTCCAAGCGGTATGTCACAAGGGCAGCCCTCATTTCATGTGGTTATAATTGTTTTTTAATTGCCACATGGAACTCGCCAATAATCATTCCTTTGTGTTAGAAAGTTTTACTCCGGGCTCGTTTCTTCCGTTAGCTCTTCTCTCATAACACAATCCCTTCGTTCATAACGTTTACATAATATGGTGTTTTGAAAGGGCGGTTTTCCCATTTAGCCTTAGGAAGGATGATGGAACTTATTATTACGCCGGTTTCTAATGACAAGTCGCTTAGCCAACCGATAATCTCTTTTTCTTCTTCTACCGGTATTTTTGTTTTGTCAACCAATATAAGCAGGTCAATATCACTGTCACGACGAGCATCTCCACGTGCTTCGCTGCCATAGAGTATGGTTTTTGCATTTGGGCTTATTTGCTTAAGCGTATTTTTTATTTGCTGTACTATTGCGGGTCGTCTCATAATGCTATTCTTTACATTATCTGTCACAAAGATAATCATTATTTCCATTGTCATTCCCATTTTCAATTAAGTCACAGAACACTTTTTGTCCTGCTGCAAGAGCTGTCCAAATGAGTTTCATACCCTTGGATGTCTTTCCCTTAATTGTTCCTGTGTATAAATGTTCCCATTTTCAATATCTTCCTTCGAACGAAACACGGCATTTATCAATGTCTCTTTAGAGTAATTTTCGATGGGGGATACTTGCTTATCTTCGCTTAGCAGGTTTTCTATTTTTTCCA
>Ga0209123_1003937_pt1 | contig 10632 bp, 12 predicted proteins | sample BarGraIncu00431A_FD_184500 | JGI IMG/M metagenome (GOLD analysis project Ga0209123, IMG submission 184500) | Arctic peat soil microbial communities from Barrow, Alaska, USA - Barrow Graham LP Incubations 004-31A (SPAdes) (version 2) | ecosystem: Environmental > Terrestrial > Soil > Wetlands >...
GTAGCCGGATTCTACTTTTGGCACCAGAATAAAAACTTAAACACCTATGGAGTCAAAAACAATCGACCTGAATCAGCTGCAATCAAAAATTGTTGAACTGGAACAATTATTTTCTAAAATGAACCTGGGAGAAGTGTTTACAGAAAAGAAAGGTTCTTATCTGAATGAGTTCACATTGTTTCTTGCACTCTTCAACATCAGGGCAACTAGCCTATAACGGTTATGGAAACAAGCATTATATTTGTCGATTGATTAATATCACGCAATGATTACTACGAAAGGACAAATAATTGACATTAACGGAAAAACAGAGTGGCTACTTTTTCACCGTCTTTCAAAAAAAATCAATCCTGTTGACTTTTTATCTCTTACAGATAGCCTTATACAATTTCCTAATTTCTTGTTTACAGTATCATTTTTGATCCTGACTTTTACGCATGTTGATTTACAGATAAAGTTCATAGTCCCGGCAAGTCTATATTTTTGTGGTCAAATTATCATAAATCTTCGTGTGGGCACTATTATTATTAAATTGTTGAATATGCCGTTATTGGTTTTCCAAAAATTTAATCTTTTTATAATGTCGGGAACATTTATTACTGGATTTTTCTTTCTTGGCTGGTGGACCCTTATGGTCATTCCCACTTATTTACTGGCAGTCTTCAGCTCAGTAATAATACTAACTTCATATCTGAAAAAATATTATCATAACCACTGGAATAAAACTATTGGACATTATGCGATCTTTAAAAATAATGCTTTCCTCTATGCTTATAAATACTATACAATCGAATATAAATTACCTTCTGGCACTTCACCGACAGACGAGGAAATTCAAAATAAAGACTGGTTAAAACCATATAATTTTATGCGTATCCATTGGGGAGAAATTGAAAATCATTTTAACAATAAAGCAAAAACTTATTGGCGAGTTTATCTACATCTTAACAAATAAAGTACTGCCCACAACACAAACGGTTTAGTTAATCCCGACAAGTCGGGACAGGTTCCGGCAACTCACCTAACCGCCGGGTAGTTGTGTTTAATTCGCGACTACCTGCCTTTGAGATAGTTTGATAAAGAACTAATTAGTACCTTTGATAGTATCAAATGATACTATCGTTAATTAAGTCACTATGAGACCTCCTTACCAGATAACCAATAATATTGTTGAGCTGGTAGCCTCAATTTCTGAAAAAATTGGAGAAGTAAATTCAGCTCATTTATACAGACCTCCAACCGAATTAAGAAAAAAGAACAGAATCAAGACAATTCAGTCGTCCCTTGAGATTGAAGGAAACTCTCTTTCTATTGAACAGATAACGGCAATTTTAGAGAACAAAAAGGTTATTGCACCAAAAAAAGATATTCTTGAGGTAAAAAATGCAATAGTTGTTTATGATAGACTAAAAGAGTATAAACCTTTTAGCTTGACATCTTTCTGTAAAGCTCATGAGATTCTAATGAAAGGGCTTATTGATAACCCAGGCAAAATCAGAAGCAAATCCGTTGGGATTATCAAAGGCTCGGTTGTAACACATGTAGCTCCTCCCGGAAACATGGTTCGTTCATTACTAGAAGACTTATTTGATTATCTTAAAAAAGACAAAGATTTACTTCTTATAAAAAGTTGCGTCTTTCATTACGAGACACAATTTATACATCCGTTTGTGGATGGCAACGGGAGGATGGGCCGACTTTGGCAAACTGTGTTACTAAGACATTACTCGCCTGTATTCGAATTTCTTCAGGTTGAATCTTTGATTAAGATAAAACAGCTGGAATATTACAAAATCCTTGAAGAATCTGATAACCTGGGAAATTCAACTGGATTTGTCGAATTTATGTTACAAATTATTAATGACTCACTTGAGGAATTACTGACTAATCAGAATGTTAATCTAACAAGAGACGACCGCATAAATATCTTTAAAGAAAAAATAGGATCTGACTCATTTACCAGGCAAGACTATATGAGACAATTTAAGGATATATCGTCAGCTACTGCTAGTCGAGATTTAAAAGAGGCTGTTGATAATGGGACGTTGAAGAAAACCGGTGACAAGAGAACTACGCAATATAGATTTAAAAATAAAAAACTAAATACAACATAGCATGACAAAGTCGGCTTCGCGGGACACAGTCGTACTTCGGCCGACGTAGTCCCGCCTTGCGGGACGAAGTCGGCAGCCCGGATGCTGACGACGACTAATCCTACAACCGGGCCGTTATGTGCAACCCATTGACTACCAGACAGACAAGCCACTACGATAGAGACAAAAAGTACAAATAAGGAATTTCACAACCTTCTTAGAAATGTTACAATTTCATATAACTTTGGTGTTATGACATTAAAAACTGAGTCAATTCTCACGGTGTACACCGTCAAAAGGAAGAATCTGAATACAGTAGTAGTTACCTTATGCCTCTCTTTCTTGCTTCTGACCCAATGCAGTAAACCAGAACCTTCATCCATTTCAGTTCGCCCAGAAAACGTTCCAACTGGAATTACACTGAAATCTGTCATGATTGATGGATTGGATGCCGATTTCTTCTATGGGACATCCACTAATCCAAAAATGGCTTTGGTTTTGTTGGGCGGGTCTGAAGGAGGCAGGTATTGGAGTTATCATCCCGAATTCATTCAAGAACTTATTACAGAAGGATTTTGTGTTTTGTCTCTGCCCTACTTCGGAACAGACAACCTTCCTATTAATCTTAGGGGTATTCCATTGGAGTATTTTTCTAAAGCATTTCATTGGTTATCATTACAAGAGAAACTGGTGATCCCAAACTATTACGGACTGATTGGCGTATCTCGTGGGGCGGAATTGGCATTACTTTTGGGTTTTCGATATTCAGAAGTTAAAGGTATAATAGCAATTGCGCCGAGTTCGGTTGTCTTCCCAGGACCCCCGACAGGTTTTCTCGACGCATTGGACTGGGACTCGGTCATCTGGACAACTTTATCGTGACACGAAAATCCTGCCCTTTTACCGGGCCTGTGCTAAAACGCATGCCAACCCTGACACAGACGGCAACTCAATTATATCACCGGGCCGTAGGGTGACAGAGCGTCCGCAGGCAAACGATTCCTACTATCTTAATTTAATTGATGTTTAACTTAACTGGATTATTAAAATATAATTGACTTCTGCTTTTTGGTGGTGTAACTTTACTTTCTAAATAATATAGCATGAGAGCTGGTAATACAATCGACGGTATGTATTTTTTATTGCTTGTTATTCCATTTATACTAAGTTTCTGGTTTGGTGATCTTTTAAGAAAAAAGATCGTATCTCATCTTGTTTTAGAAAGTTATTGGAGTCAAAATCTTTCAAACTTCGTTGGCATTTTAGTAGATTTCTTAATAATTATAACCGGCATTTCAGTAGGTTTTCTCCTGATAAAACTGGTTTAGCCAAATATCGGAATCATATTATAGAAAATTATTACATCCCTCAGAAATCAGCTCCGTATAGTCGATTTATTTTATACTGAATTAATTCATATTTTCGTAGAAAGATACAATCCCATCATGACAGATAATTCAAAACAAATTGAAAAAAATATCAAACCAGCGTTACTGGTAATTGATGTTCAGAATAAATTTATGGCAACTATTCCCCCAGGAGATAAAGAACTTGGCATATTCTTTATAAATCTTTTAATCAAACTTTTCCGTACCTATGACTTTCCAATCATTCGAATTTATCATCATAACAAAGAAAATGGACCTGAACCAAATACAGAAGAGTTCGAATATCCTGCATCAATATTAATACAACAGGAAGATACTCAGATAATAAAGACTTATTCAGATAGTTTTAATAAAACTAATCTTAACAAGGTTCTCACAGAAAATGGAAGAAATACAGTGTTTCTTTGTGGTTTAAGCGCTGTTGGATGTGTCCTGGCAACCAAAACTGGTGCGCAAAATAATGATTATAAAGCTTTTATTGTAAAAGACGCTATTATGAGTCATAGTTCTGAGTACACAAAAAATGTAGAGGCCATGTTTGATGCAGTAAGTTATGATATGGTAAACCTGATACTTGAAAACTGCTAAAACAGAATTCTAAAATTAAAAAAACAGCCTATAACGCCAACGGGCTTGTGCCTTGTTTTTTGCCCGCCATCTGGACTATTTCTTCATGACACAAAACTCACTTCCGTTTATCGGCTGATCACTGAGCTGGTGAACTGACTCATTGAGATTTGAAAACAGTTTTTTATACCTCTGATTATTCTGATATTTAATAAACCAGGGTACTGAAAGAAGCAATAGAATTAATATTACTACTAAAGGCACCGGGACAATTTCATTGCCCCATGATAAATTCTTAATACCCCTGATATCTGTCAAATAGTTAAATATTATCAAAATAGCAGACAAATAGAAGAAGACCATATAGATTATAAAATCAATTGTCTTTATTCTTTTCAATTTCTTGCAAAAAAACAACAAAGAATCTTTTAGAGACAAATTATCCGCTGTTTTGATCAGAACTAATAGCCTTACAAATTCTGAGGTAGCAGTAATTAAAAGGAAAATGCCAACTAATACAAGCGGGACTAAAGAATTGATAGATAAATTCAGTTTTAGATATAAGAAAGCATATATCATTAACCCGATATAAATAATAAACATCAGTATATAAAGAAGGACTTTTAATTTAACGTCCAATAAAGTTTTTGAGATTACTTTACTATGTTTCAAGCTCATGGCTTCTTCAATACTTACTTTAGAGAAATTAATATCACTATTCCAGTAATGGGCGTCTCGCCACATCGATTTAAGATCATTTTTGTTCATGGTTCAATATCTTAATTAGTTGAGTTTTTATCCTATTGATCTTGACTCCCGCATAATTTTCTGAAATGCCCGTTATTTCTGCAATCTCATTATAATTGAAATCTTCCAGATACAGAATGATTATTGCTTTTTCAATATCGGATAACAGATTAATAGCCAGATAAAGCTTATCCTTATTATCAGATTCAGTGTTGCTTTTGTATTCGGCTATATTGTATTCAGTTATCGAAAGCCCGGTGTGTTTAGGTAAGAGGCTTTGTTTACGGATTATGTCAATTGCATGATTGAGGCTTCGCGGGACACGGTCGGCAGCCCGGACTACTTCTCAATCAGCCCCAAAAGTCTATGCGCGTAAACATCATTCCACTTATTAAATCTTGGTGCACCCGTCCCGTCCCGATAGCTATCGGGAGCTATCGGAATATCGGGATGCTTTTTTGCCAACCTTCGATTGACATTTGACAATCCAATTAAACGAAAAGACATCTATTTCTTTTGATATATAATTACCGAAAAACTCTTGTTGATTTTATAACAATGTAAAATAATTTTACTCTAGTCGTAAAACATCTTTACATGTGATTACTCCTTCTAATCCATAACTTTCTGATAAACTGACCTTTCGAGTAGTGGCATCTTTTTTGAATCTCATTATCATGTTTTTGACTATAACCAACTGATTCCCTCTCAACCTGGATAAATATGTTGAAATATAATCTGGTAGCTGCATTCCGTAGTATTAAAAGGAATTTGAGTTTTTCATTAATTAATATCTCAGGTTTATCTATTGGACTGACATTAGTAATTATCTTATTAGCATGGTTGCAATTTGAATTCAGCTTCGATAAGTTTAACGAAAATGCAGATAGAATATTCAGAGTTGTAGTAGAATTTGAAAGAGATAAATCTTCGGACAATTTTGCTTCTACACCGGCTCCACTTGGTGAGGCATTGAAAAGGGATATTCCTGAAGTGATCGAATATGTAAGATTCGGTTATTTGGGCAGAGTACTTGTCAACTACGAAAATGATCAATTTTGGGAAAATATTGATTTAGCTGATCCTTCCATATTTAAAATTTTCTCATTTAAGCTCTTAAAAGGCGATCCTGAAACAGCTCTTAACCATCCGGGGTCTGTTATTTTAAGTGAAACTAAAGCTCAAAAGTATTTTGGAAGTAGAAATCCTTTAGGCCAGACGTTGCTCTTAGGTGAAAATAAGACTCCCTATATCATAACAGGTGTAATGAAAGATGTACCCGCTAATTCTCAACTTCAGTTTGATTTTTTAAGCGCATTCTCAGAAGATAAAAGTAATCAAGCCTGGGGAATGTGGAATTATCCAACCTATATTTTGGCAAAGAATGAGGATTCTTTCAGGTCCATAAGCGAAAAACTTCCCGGAGTTGTTAAAAAAATTCCGGGCGAAGACAAATTTCAGCTTCATCTTCAACCTTTACTCAGTATCCATTTGCATTCAAGTCTGCGCAGCGATTTGTCGACCAACAGGAACCTCAAAAATGTTTATATCATAAGTTCAATTCTCATCCTGGTTCTAATTATAGCTTGTATTAATTATATGAACCTGGCAACCGCCCGATATACAAAAAGAGGAAAAGAAGCAGGTTTAAGGAAAGTTACCGGAGCAACAAGTTCAAATCTGATTGGACAATTTATTTGCGAATCATTTGCAATAACGTTTACTGCATTCATAATTGCCTTATTCCTTAGTTATTTATTAATGCCGGCATTTATTTCTCTAACTGGTGTTCAACTGGACATAGAATCACTTTTCAGTTTTAACTCCTTTGTGAAATTTATATTTCTTATAATACTAATAACAATTATTGCAGGTAGTTATCCGGCAATTTTGCTTTCATCAGTAAATCCCGTCTCTGCCATTCATGATGACTTTAAATTAGCTAGAGTAATTTCAATTAAGATCTTCAGGAAAGGGCTTGTCATTTTTCAGTTTTTTATTTCAATTACCCTGATTGCTTGTACTTTGATAATTAGGTCCCAAATGGCTTTTATAAAAAATAAAAATCTTGGATTAACTTCTGATCAGGTTGTTGTTGTCCCAATATATCAGGCACAAGTTAAACCAAAGTATGAACTTTTTAAGAGAGAGATATTAACAAATCCGGCTATTTTAAATGCTTCTGCGGTTGCCTATTACCCAGGAACCCAAGGGTTTTATCAAAATACCTGGTGGGAGGGCCTTGCTGAAGCCGACAATTCAAATTATATGGACTGGTTATCTGTTGATCAGGATTTTATAAGCACTCTGAAAATAGAACTTTTAAAAGGGGAGTTCTTTCCCAAAAACATTTCGAGTAAAGGACCAGTTGTATATGTATTAAACGAATTGGCAGTAAAAAAGATTGGATGGGAGAATCCAATCGGAAAGCGATTTGACATAATAGGTAAGGGAGTCGTGGTAGGCGTTATTAAAGATTTCAATTTTAAATCATTACACAGCGAACTCAAGCCGGTAGCACTTACTTACTATCCTGAAGAGTTTGATAATTTAATGATTAAAATATCTTCTGAGAATATTCCTAATACCCTTGATTTTCTAAAGAAAAAGTGGGAAAGTCTCTTTCCCCAATATCCATTCGAATTCACATTTCTCAATGATGATTTTCAGAAAATGTACAAAACAGAGACTATAACATCATTAATAATAACGTACATTTCTTTAATGGCTCTTTTTGTTTCATGTATTGGATTATTCGGTCTCGTTTTATTCACTATTGATAGCCGGATTAAAGAGATAGGGTTAAGAAAAGTTGCCGGTTCAACCTCAGGTCGAATAGTTAAAATGCTTAACCAGGAGTTTATTAAATGGATATTAGTATCATTCATAATTTCCTGCCCTCTGGCAATTTTTTTAATGCAGAAATGGCTTGAAAATTTTGTCTACAGGGTAAATCTCAGTTGGTGGATTTTTGTTTCTGCTGGAATTATTACAGTTATTATATCATTATTAACGGTTAGCTGGCACACCTGGAATATAGCAACAAAAAATCCAGTGGATTGCCTCAGGCACGAATAGGAATTATGAAAGACAGGGATTGATAACTTACTTAACCCTAAAGTTGCAAAAGAGTCTGCCAGCCCCACCCCGCATGTTAACGAGATTGGGTGACTCCTGGACAAAATTCTGCTTACAAGACAGTTTTAAAACTTGTGCTAACAACGGTCGGTTTAGTTAATTAGCTTCGCTGAGCTCTCCCGCTTAGGCGGGATCGGTTGCTTTCCGCCTTTGCCTCCTGAATTCAAATAATAATTCGTTCTAACTTGACAAAGTCGGCTTCGGCGGGCACGGTCGGCCGACTCCGCTATCTAGACAAAAAAACTTATGCTAACTCAAGTATTCTGAAAGAGAGCAGGATAGTTTTTAATATAAAAGGCAATACGTATCGATTGGTTGCAAAATTCAACTATGAGAAACAATGGATTTTTATTCGATTCATAGGATCTCATACCGAATATGATAAAATCGATGCAAATACAATTTAAAAATAATGGTTATGAATATAAAACTTATAAAAACAGAAGAAGATTACCAGGTAGCATTAAATAGACTTGAAGTAATTTTTGACACTAAAAGCGGGACGATAGAAAGTGATGAAGCTGATATTCTTGGACTAATGATTGACGAGTATGAAAAAAAACATTATCCAATAGAAGCACCAGATCCTATTGAAGCCATTAAAATCAGGATGTAAGAATTGAATTTAAAGCAAGTCGACCTCGCTGATACAATTGGGGGGAAAAATAGGGTCTCGGAGATAATGAATCGTAAACGCAAATTAACCGTAGAAATGATTCGCAATCTTACAGGACGATTAAACCTTTCCCCCGGACTTTTAATTCATGACTATAAACTGACTGGACAAAAAAGGGCCTCGACTAATAAAAAGGTTGCAAGACACCAGATAAGAAATAAAAAAAGCCTGAACATAACCCGGTCGGTGTTATAACTGTTTAATACATCAGTGTGAATTATGTAACTTATTTCAATAATAATATAACCATTCCCGGAACAGAAAGACATACCTTTGTTAGTGAAATAATTTACTCAAAAACTTGAAACTGATGAAAATGAAAAAAATAACTTTAATAGTAGTGATAATTGCCTTCATGGTTAACATTATAGGTGCTCAGGACAACAGTACGGATTTACATGATAAGCTTCAGTTTGGTCTGAAAGCAGGTGTAAATTTTTCAAACGTTTATGACACAAAAGGTCAGGAATTTAATGCTGATTTCAAAGTTGGTCTTGCTGCAGGCGCTTTTTTAGCGATCCCTATCGGGAAATATATAGGTTTTCAACCTGAAATATTATTTTCTCAAAAAGGATATAAGTCAACAGGCACCTTCCTTACTGTGGCCTATGAATTTACCCATACCACAAATTATATAGATGTTCCCCTGCTATTTACAATTAAACCAAGTACATTTATTACCCTACTTGCAGGACCTCAATATTCTTTTCTTGTGAAACAAAAGGATGTATTTAAGAGTGGAGGTTTAATAGTCAATCAGGAGCAAGAGTTTGAAAATGATAAAAGCGTATTGTGTTTTTTAGGTGGTATTGATATTAACCTGAACCAATTTGTACTTGGCGCAAGAGCCGGGTGGGACCTTCAAAATAATAACGGTGATGGAACATCCACGAATCCCCGTTACAAAAATGTCTGGTACCAGGCCACAATAGGATTCAAGTTTTAAAAAAATGCTGCAGACACCTGACACGGATGGTGCTATGGGTAATTGACTGCGTCGAGCTCGGATCGTATAAGCTTTTCTGGTTGCTTCGCAAAGGAAATTGTGGGTCGGTCCTCGGTTGCCTTCCGCCTTCGGACGACGTAGTACCGCTTCAGCGGAACGAAGTCGTCAGCCCGGACAGCTTCTCTATCAGGCCCAAAAGTCTTTGAGAGTAAACTACAACTTACTTATAAAATCTTGTTGTACCCGTCCCGATAGCTATCGGGATGATCCTGCTGCCGAGACAAAGTCAATAGGGCATAACAGTAAGAGCAATAATTTCTATACATGTACCAGGACTCCAAAGGCGCAAGCAAGAGTTTGGCAGCATGCCACCACGACAGCCTGTGATTCTGCCAAACCCATGCTTTTTGCCAACACTGAGTTCGCCGACACTACAACTTGTTATGACACGAGTGCAACAAGACAACTGAGATTTATTCCTACCTAACTATCAAGGATTTCGATCAGATAATAAGTCCGATTGACACATTAGACCTTTGACTATAATATTTAAGTATTGGAATTTTTCTATATTTACTAAGTGTACGAAAACAACGGAAATGAAGCCACGCACAAGTCAGAAATAAGCGTCACTATGTCGTTTACACAATCGTAGTGTGCCATTTTATTAAAACTCTCTGTCTGCTTAAACTGAATGGCTGTTGTTTTAAAAATGATATATTATGAAAAGATTAACAAATGGAATTTTTGTTTTGCTGATTTTAATCTGTTCATGCAATTGTACAATTGCACAGATTGATAATCATAAAAATATCTACTGGCCGGTTTGTTCACCCGAAGAACAAGGATTATCGTCAATTGAACTGAACAGCATGTTTGATTATATTGCGCAGAACAATACAAGGGTTCATAGCATTCAAATAATACGGCATGGATATTTAATCCTCGATACTTATTTCTATCCTTATGATGGAAAAACAAGGCATGACATTGCATCGGTAACAAAAAGTATAACCTCCACACTGGTGGCTTTCTGAAATTCGCAAATGTGATGACTGGCAAATCCATCAGCCCTTA
>Ga0209123_1003939_pt1 | contig 10626 bp, 9 predicted proteins | sample BarGraIncu00431A_FD_184500 | JGI IMG/M metagenome (GOLD analysis project Ga0209123, IMG submission 184500) | Arctic peat soil microbial communities from Barrow, Alaska, USA - Barrow Graham LP Incubations 004-31A (SPAdes) (version 2) | ecosystem: Environmental > Terrestrial > Soil > Wetlands >...
TCCGCTGACGTTTATTTCGGGCATCATGGATTTGCTGGGCATTGCGGGGTAGGTCGAGGCTTCATTCAACAAAGACACCGTTCCGACCGGGCCCGATTCGTTTGGCTGGATGGCTGGAAAAGACACATAGGAGTCGCACACGACAGTCAGCTTTCCGGTTGCCCAGTTCGACTCCAGTCAGAAGCCGTTGGCGGCATTCGGCAACGTGCCCACAGCGGGTGTTCCCGGTTGGGGGAAGCTGACATTCAATTTCTGGACAATAAACAGAAAGCTGACCTTGGAATCCGAAAGCCATTTTTGCCGGCTATCCTAGCTCCTGAGCAGCGGTAGCAGGTCTATCCTCAGCGTTTGCGGTTGATCACTGAGGGGCGACTGCGCGAGGCAGCCACCCCCAATTTCTGCATAGTGGGATTTTCCCTACGGCTTACAGGCCAACACCAGGGGCCACAACAAAATTACCGTTGTAGTCGAACATCGGGTCAGGGAACTGGCCATGTTTGACTTGGGACTCGACAGCAAACTTCGGGCTTGCGATCTGGTCAAACTCAAGGTTCGCGACATCTGTCGTCCGCCAATGACCAGAAGCTGGTGTCATCGGGCAACTGCCTTGCTCACTCAGGCTTAACCCGGAAATGGGTCATGCGACGGCGGTGCTTTGCCGCACAAGCAACTCAAAACCCAAATCGACGTTGGGCTCGGCGACAGGCTCACCGCGCATCAGCTGCAACAGCATCTTCGCGGCTCGAACACCGATCTCCCAGCGGGGGGTTTTGACCGTGGTGAGGCTGGGGAGGAATTCTGCGCTGCCAGGCAAGTCGTTGAAACCGGCGATGGAAACCTGGCGCGGCACCTTGATGCCCATGCGCAGGGCGGCCAGCAAACCACCTTGGGCCAGGTCGTCGTTGCAGAAAAAGATGGCATCAACGCGAGGGCGAACGCTGAGGATCTGTTCGAACATGGTGTTCCCGACCTTCAGCGAAGAAGGTGCCGGGTTCTGCCACTCCAGAGCGGCATCGTACAAGCCCGCTTCCTCGAGACAATCGCGGTAACCCTGCGCTCGCTGCAGCGTGCGTGGATCCAGCTGCGCTCCCGCAAAGGCAATCCGGCGGCGTCCTGTGTCAATCAAATGTTGCGTCATGGCGCGCGCCGCGTCGCGCTGGGAAAATCCCACGCTGTAAATACCCTCCTGCGCCAGGGTCTCCATCAGGTGCACACAAGGAATACCGCTCTTGGCAATGAGTTGCCTTGTCGGAGCCGAGCGCTCCGACCCTGTGACCAGCAAGCCTGCCGGGCGATGCATCAGAAACCCCTTGAGCAGCTGCTCTTCTTCGGAAGCATCGTAATGTGTGATGCCCATCAGCGTCTGGTATCCAGCCGGCAAGAGGGCGCGTTGAGCGCCCTCCAGCAGATCAACGAACAGCTGATTCGAAAGCAGCGGAATCAGTATGGCTACGTGCGAACTCTTGCTCGATGCCAGAGCGCGAGCGGCCGGGTCGGGTACATAGCCCAAGCGCTCGGCGGCCTGAATGGCACGTTCCACCAGTTCCTGCGCCACCTTGCGGTCCCCCCGCAGTGCACGCGAAACCGTCATCCGACTCACGCCTGCGGCCAAGGCCACGTCATCGAGCGTGACCCGCCCTGAACCCCTTTTATCCCGTTTAGTGCTGCCCATTGCGGAATGCTATCAGATAACGCTATCCCGCAAGGAGTTGGCTACACAGCTTGACTCAAAGTCAGATGCTCAAGCTTATTCTCCTCGGACTTCATTGCAGAACGTTGATTGATGTGCATCAATCGAACTCAATGAACCCCCGGGTAAACCCTGATTAGATTTGCATAAATCGATCGCTAAGATAGCGCTATCAAGTTTTGAGAACACTCGATGATTCAGGTTCAGACATCCGTGCCATCCCCATCATCCGATCATCGTCGGGAGAGTCTGTGGATTATCGTCATGGGGCCCGCAGGGTGCGGCAAGTCCACACTCGCCCAGCACTTGGCCGGTGCGCTGAAGCTGACCTTCATCGAAGGTGATCAGTTTCATCCGCCAGAAAACATCCAAAAAATGAGCCAGGGAATAGCCCTTGACGACGCGGACCGGGAAGGGTGGCTGGAGCGTCTCGGTGCTGAATTGCTAAGTTATCCCGGTGGGGCGGTTCTGGCGTGTTCTGCGCTCAAGCGTTCCTATCGGGCTCGCCTTCGCCAAGAGGTTCAGCAGCTATGTTTCGTGCATCTCAGCGTCACGCAGGAACTCGCGAATGCGCGGGTGCAAGCTCGATTCGGGGGGCATCCATTCCCCAGTAGCCTGGTTGCAAGCCAATTTGCGACCCTGGAAGATCCTCGCGGCGAAGAGCGTGTGCTTCAGTTGGATGGTGCGATAGCGCCGTCCGAGTTGTGCGCCAAGACCCTCCAGTGGATTGGATAAATAGATGAAATTGCACCTGCAGTCCATCTGAAGAAGGAGTTATCGCAATTGGCTAAAGTCACTTTGAAAAACGTTGTCAAACGGTACGGATCCCTCACCGTCGTCAACGATCTATCGATCGAAATTCAGGACAAGGAATTTGCCGTGCTGGTAGGTTCTTCGGGCTGCGGCAAATCGACCGCTTTGCGCATGATCGCCGGCCTGGAAACAATCACTTCAGGCGAAATCTACTTCGGTGACACACTGGTCAACGACATGGCCCCCAAGGACCGCGACATCGCCATGGTGTTCCAGAATTACGCTCTGTACCCGCACATGAACGTGCGCGAAAACATGGGCTTCGGCCTGAAGATTCGCAAGCTCTCGGACGCCGAGATCGACGCCCGGGTGCAGGAGGCTGCCGACATTCTCGGACTCACCGAACTGCTGGAACGCAAGCCCAAAGAACTCTCCGGTGGCCAGCGCCAGCGCGTGGCGGTCGGCCGCGCCATCGTGCGCAAGCCCAAGGTGTTCCTGTTTGACGAGCCGCTTTCCAACCTGGACGCCAAGCTGCGCGTTGCGATGCGTGCCGAAATCAGCAAACTGCACCGCCGCCTGGGTGCAACCATGATCTATGTCACCCACGATCAAGTCGAGGCCATGACCATGGCCGACCGCATCTTCATCATGAACAAGGGGGTGGTACAGCAAAGCGGCGCGCCGATGGACGTCTATGCCAAGCCGGTCAACCGTTTCGTCGCCGGCTTCATCGGCTCGCCGGCGATGAATTTCTTCGACGCCCGTCTGGTCAACGAGGGCGGTCAGTTGTTCATCGATGGTGGCAGCTTCCGCGTCGCCATGCCTGAAGCCTTCCGCGCCAAACTGATTGCGCACGCCGGCAAGGAGGTGGTCTTCGGCGTTCGCCCGGAAGACATTGCGCTTCATCAACCGGGTGCCGACGTCGGCAGCACGATCAGCGCCAGGGCCGAGGTGGTGGAGTTACTCGGCTCCGAGATCTTCGCGCACCTGAGTTGCGGCGCGCATGCCTTGGTGGCGCGCATGGCCGTGCCGAAGCAGCCGATCGGTGTCGGCGAAACGATCCAGATCGATTTCAATATGGCCAAAATGCACGTGTTCGACAAGAACACCTCAGACGCCATCGTTTAGGGTGGGTGGTACTTTACCTTTTTAACTTGGAGGTTTTCATGAAATACAAACTGTCAAAAATCGGGGTTGCACTTTCTTCGCTGTGCCTTTGCGCGGGTGCAATGGCACAAACGGGTGAGATCCGCGTGCTGGTGGCCAACCACCCTTACGGTGAATTGCTCAAGCTGTCGATTCCACAGTTCGAGAAAACCACCGGCATCAAGGTCAACGTCGAAAGCTTGCAGGAAAGCCAGCTGACGCAAAAGCTCACCACCGAATTCGCCACCAAGTCCTCCACCGTCGACGTCTTCATGACGCGTCCGCTGCAGGAAGGCAAGATGTTCTCGAAAAACGGCTGGTACGCGCCCCTGACGGGCTACGACTTCAGCGACTATCCGAAAAACATCATGAACGCCGCGTCTTTTGGCGGCAAGACCTACATCGTTCCGCTGGTCACAGAATGGCAAGTGCTCTACTACCGCAAGGATCTGCTGCAGCAGGCGGGGCTGAAGGTGCCGACCAATTTTGATGAACTTGAGGCAGCCGCCCAGAAGCTCAATTCCGAAAGCGTTGCCGGCATCGCCTCGCGTGGCAAGGGTGCGGCAGCCGTCACCCAGGCCTCGAGCTACATCTATAACTACGGAGGCCAGTACCTCGACAAGGGTACGGCGGTCTTCAACTCGAAGCCGGCCATCGACGCGGTACGCTATTACGGCAAATTGCTCGGCACCTATGGGCCCAAAGGCGTGACTTCGATGTCCTGGGAAAACATCATGCCGCTGTTCCAGGCCGGCAAGGTCGCGATGTGGACCGACGCCTCGGTGTTCTACGGCCAGATCGTCGATCAGTCCAAGACACAAATCCCGGTGGCCAATTTCGGCATTGCCAACTTCCCGGCCGGACCCAAGACAAATGCGCCTTTCATCGTCTCATCCTGGGGCATCTCGGTGTCCAGCCAGTCCAAGAAAAAAGACCTGGCATTGAAGTTCCTGAACTGGGCGGCGAGCAAGGAAATGGCGATCAAGGGCATGATGGGCAACATCACGATGGCACGTTCATCGGTTTGGGACGACCAGGTGGTGCGCAGCAAGATGAATCCCGGCCTGATCGAGACGCGCGCCTTTGCGGCCAAGAACGGCACTGCGGTTGACCGACCCTACATGAGCGCCGTGGGCGAAGCGCGCGACCTCATCGGCGAGCTGCTCATCGAGTCGATCAATACCAAGGGCACTTCCACCAAGCTCGATCAGATGGCCAAGGAAAAAGTGGGTCGGGTCAACGAACTGCTGCAGGACAGTGGCGAATACGGCAAATAAATGCCCTGTCGTTTGACTGGCACGCGGGCCGTTCACTCCGGTGGACGACCCGCCCAGGTCGAGATCACTCAATAGAACTTTCGCGCAGAACGCCATCCATGATTCAGTCAAGCTTTACCGAGAGAAATTTGCGGATTTTGTTTCCGCTTCCGGCCATCGTTTTCATCGGATTGCTGATGGTGTTTCCGATTCTCTACACCCTGTACTTAAGCTTTACCAACTGGAATCTCACCTCGGGGATGGAGCCGACTTTTGTCGGTCTCAACAGCTACCTGCGCGTTTTCTCCGAGCCACGTTTTCTGCACGCACTTGGCCGAACCTTCTCTTTCACGGTGTTTGCCGTGGCGGTCGAGGTCGTGCTGGGCGTTGCCATTGCCTTGGTTCTGAACCGCGATTTCTTCGGCAGGGGCTTCGCCAAGACGCTGCTCTTGCTGCCGCTCGTGGCCACGCCGGTCGCGGTGGGCATCGTTTTCAATCTTTTTTACGACCCGACCATCGGTCTACTCAATTTCGCCCTCGACGCCCTCGGGCTACCGCAGGGTCGCTGGATCTCGAGCGAAAACACCGTCATTGCGTCGCTGGTCATGGTCGATGTCTGGCAGTGGACGCCCATGATCACCCTGATCGTGCTCGCCGGGCTGGCCGGTCTGTCGGAGGAGCCGGTGGAAGCTGCGCGCGTGGACGGTGCCAGCGAGTGGCAGATTCTGCGCTATGTCACCATCCCGATGGTCATGCCGGTCGTTCTGACGGCGATGATTTTGCGCCTGATCGATGCACTGAAGACCTTCGACATCATCTTTGCAATGACCGGCGGCGGCCCGGGTTACGCGTCGGAGACGCTCAACATCATGGGCTTCAAGTACAGCTTCGAGTATTTCCGCATGGGTCAGTCGTCGGTCATTCTGGTGGCGCTGTTCTTCGTGGTGTTGCTGTGCAGTCTGGGCATCATGAAGCTGCGCGCATCCAGCGAAAACTGAGGAAGCTGGCATGAAAAACAAAATCGTCAACACTGTCCTGTTCTACCTGCTGGTCCTGCTGTTTGCGCTGGTCGTGCTGTTCCCATTCCTGTGGATGCTGACCTCGTCGTTCAAGACACAGGTCGACATCATCTCCTGGCCGCCCAAGCTGTTCTTTGAACCAACGCTACAGAATTACCGCAAGGTCTTTGAAGAACAGGACTTCCTGAAATATTTCTTTAACTCGACCATCGTCGGCGCGATGGCAGTCGGCCTGTCGCTACTGCTCGGACTGCCGGCGGCCTATTCGATTTCGCGCTACGCGCAGAAAAAACTCGCCGTATTCATTTTGCTGGCGCGCCTGATGCCCGGCATTTCCTTCCTGATGCCCTGGTACATCATTTTCTCGCGACTCGGCCTGATGGACAGCTATGTCGCGCTGATCCTCTCGCATATGCTGATCGCGCTGCCGATCGTGGTCTGGATCATGACGACCTATTTCAGCACGATTCCGCGCGAGCTCGAAGAATCGGCCATGGTCGACGGCGCCACGCGACAGATGGCGTTTGTGAAGATCATCCTGCCGCTGTCGGGCCCTGGCATCATCACCGCCACAACGCTGTCGTTCATCTTTTCCTGGAACAACTTCATGTTCTCACAAGTTCTCAGCATGGAGCGGACCAAAACCCTGCCGATCGCCGTCTACAACTTCCTGTCTTACGCCGAAGTCGACTGGGGTGGCGTGATGGCTGCCGCCGTGGCTATCATGGCGCCGGCGATCATTCTGACGATGATTTTCCAGAAATATGTGGCTAAGGGCCTGACGATGGGCGCTGTCAAAGGGTAATTCGTCCCCGGACCCTGGTGCCGGCCTTCCGATCAGGCGTGTCACGCCGCGAACGGCCAGAGGAAAGCGTTGCAGCGTGGCTCACAGGCCGCATCATCTCAGTCAAAGGACCTCGGGTCTTCCCCTTGCGGATGTTTTCTGGTGGATGAACTTATCACCTTGGTATTTCTACCATTCGGCGAAGCTACCATTCTTATGGCGCCAGATCGGGTTGCGCCAGCGGTGGCCGATATGCACTGTGCTCAGCGTGCTTCCGATTCGATCGACCGCAATCGGTAACGACAGATAGGGCGCTTCGCGCCAGCCCTGGCGGCTGCCGACCATCCCGGCCGCGATCACAGGGGCGTGCGGTGCCGCACGGATCCAGTCGCCGCAAGCCTCTTAAAAAGCAAACTCAAAGCTCGCTTTTACATCGACGCCGGAATTTTCTGGTGGCACGACCTCCGGCAGCTTCATCACGGCCCACGGCAACGAGCGCAACTCTAATACCCGACCGGCAGCACCGAGGCGATAAGCCCGCAACGACGAGGTGCCCCAGTCGAGTGCGATTAGCTGTGTTTGACTCTGTGCCTGATTCATCGGTTTGTTTGAAAAAGATTCGGCTGTAAGAAATTTCGCGTACTTTATTACGGGCAAACCCCAACAAGTCTGAGTCATTTAAGCCACGCCGGAACACCAACGCCGTACTGGCCCGCACTGCGGCGTTTCTCTGACAGGAACTGCGCATCTACTACAACAGTCAGGATCTTCGTGTCGTTCGCGCCTTCACCGCCGACGGCGCGGAGATCGGATTACTCAAGGCTCAAGCGGTGTCCGTGATTCCAATGAGGTAAGAGCCCTCACTGCGGGTTTGAGTCGATCATTTTCCACATGGTGATCGACATGGACGAGACCCGTCCGCAAAAAATTGTATGCGATCAATGAACCGCGTCCTTCCCCCCTGAACTCCTGTGCGCGGTACATCTACGGCTTTCAAAAGGAGAGCGCGATGGGTGACAAAGAGGGCAAGTGGCGGGAACACTTGAAGGCGGGCGAGGCTGCGGCTTTGACGTTGAACGGCTACGCAAAAAGCAATCGGATCAACGTGCAGGGACTGTATGAGGCCAGGCGCTTGCGTGCGCAGCGGGCCGGGGTAGGCTGGGCCGTCGTTCGCGTCACGCCGGACCCGTCCGTCGAGGTTGGTCTGGAGGCCCGGGAATGCGCGGCACCGACCGCCGTTTCTATACAGGCGCGACTGGGCAACGGCGTTCTCTTGAGTTGCTCCCACGCTCAAAGACGTGCCGATGCGCGTTCCAGCGTGCTGAGCGCGCTGGCGGCGTTGCCATGTTTCTTTTGCACGCCAACCTGGCGGTGTACCTGCACCGCGGGGCAATTGACTTTCGCGGGAACATCAATGGTCTGTCGGCTATCGTCGAACACGAGCTCCGGCTCGATCCGTTTGCCCACGCCGCTCTTGTCTTTGGCAACCGCAGAAAGGACCGCATCAAAATTCTTGGCTGGAGCCGCAACAGGTTCTGGCTGCTGCAAAAGCGCCTGGAGAATGCGCGCTTCGTTTGGCCGCGTGAGGACACTTCGGTGATCGAGATAACGGTGCAGCAATTGCATTGGTTGGCCGCAGCCTCCTGGTGCATGGCTTGGTGGCGGATTGCACCACGGCTGCGTGTGCATTTTGCTGCGCCAGAATCAGCGTCTTGAGGGCATCAACATCGTGCGGTAAGACGCTCGGTAAAACGAACTCTCCAAGCGCCATTTTCAGAGCGGAAATTGACTTTTGAAGGAACGGAAACGACATGTTGAAGTTTTACCAAATCCCCCTATGAAACTCTAGCAAAATTCAGTGCTTTATGAGGTCTACTTCTCCATAAATCGAGGCCCTCAAGCAGCCATCCAAAATCCTGCAGACTGATGGTTCTGCCAACTGGCCAACAACCCGGAAGTCGCCACAGCGCCGCAGATCGTGCGCTGATAAGGGGGTAGCGATAAGTTTTATGTACATGAAAATGTGCTCTTGCGCACATTCTTACTGGGCTTTCAGCTATTAATATAATAGCGTTCGTATTGAAAATGCATGCGCAACAGCTTCGTGATACATTGAAATCAAACCCCCTTGGAGCAGCTCCTTGAAAATGACCTTTCGCTGGTATGGCGAGTCTGACCCCGTCAAGCTCGAATACATCCGCCAGATCCCCGGCCTGTATGGCATTGTTTCCGCCATTTACGACGTACCGGTGGGTGAGGTCTGGCCTCTGGACAAGCTGCAAGCACTGCGTGCGCGCATTGAAGGCGCAGGGCTGAAGTTTGAAGTGGTTGAAAGTGTGCCTATCCACGAAGACATCAAGTTGGGCAAGCCGACGCGGGACCGCCTCATTGCCAACTTCCAGCAAAACATCCGCCATTGCGCGGCGGTGGGTGTGAAAGTGATCTGCTACAACTTTATGCCGGTATTTGACTGGACCCGCACCGAAATGGCCAAGGAGCTGCCTGACGGCTCTTTCACCCTGGCGTTCGACGCCAAGGCGGTTGCGAAGATTGACCCGGAAAAAGGCATCGCCCTGCCCGGCTGGGACGCCAGCTACAAACCGGAACAGCTCAAAAGCCTGCTGGCCGAGTACAAAGCGGTGAATGAGGAAACCCTGTGGGCCAACCTCGAATACTTCCTCAAGACCATCATCCCGGTCGCTGAAGAAGCGGGTATCAAGATGGCCATGCACCCGGACGACCCGCCGCGCCCCATTTTTGGCTTGCCGCGCATCGTCAAGAACCGCGAAGACTTGCAGCGCCTGGTCAACATTGTTGACTCAACAGCCAACGGCTTGACCCTGTGCTCTGGCTCGCTCGGCGCCGATTTGCGCAACAATGTTGAAGCCTTGGTGCGCGAATTTGGCAGCCAGGGCCGCATCCATTTTGGCCACCTGCGCAATGTCAAGGTGGAGCCGGACGGTACGTTTTATGAATCCACCCACCGGTCCTGCGACGGTTCGCTGGACATGGCGGCCATCGTCAAGGCCTACCACGACATCGGTTTTGAGGGCTACGTGCGCCCGGACCATGGCCGCATGATCTGGGGCGAAACCGGCAAACCAGGCTACGGGCTGTATGACCGTGCGCTGGGGGCCGTCTACCTGAACGGCTTGTGGGAGGCGATCAGCAAGTACTCGCCAACGGCCCATTAACGCGAACCCGGAATCTTGATTGCTATCAATAGATAGCTTTCCGCCAAGCGCATGGAGCCTATATTTTGCATAACAACGGGTTTCCACGGCCATGACTCGTTTAACCCCTCCCCCAAGCGGCCCGCTTGATCAACGCGCCTTGCTGCGTCAATTTTTTGACGCCGCGGTGGCCGCAGCTCAACCGGCGCTGTGCATACCCGCGCACCTGCCACCACCGCCCAAAGGCAGAACCATCGTGATCGGTGCAGGCAAGGCATCGGCGGCCATGGCGCGGGTCAATGAGAGTGAACCAACCCGTGGGAGTGCGCATTTCAGCGATCGTGGACACCTGTTTCATGCTGATCGTGAACGCGCAGGGCAGCTATGGGCATATTCCGCCCTAACGGAGTGAACGACCGATATTGAGAAACTGGTTCGCTCACCGGCAGCAATGGGGCAACTGGCCCCAATAGCGGATCCTGGTCGTTGGCGGGTGCAGCGATCCTCGAGATCGACACCAAATTGCTGACGGGCACGGACTGAGGTGAATGTCGGGTATCGAGCGAGCAATTTGGGCATACCTATGTCGGCTCCCGCTGCCCAGCCGAATTACGTTTCGCCCCATTGCCGACGCTCAATTTTGGCGGTCGGCTTCAGAGAAAGTTGGCTGGCTCTTTAAGACACATTGCCGTCATACAACGTTTTGATCTGATTGCTCCAGACCGGCCCGTTAGGCTGTGCACTTGAAAGTCTGCAAAGTAGTGATGTTTTCAACCGCTGGAGTGTTCGAACTCGACCACAAGCA
>Ga0209123_1003940_pt1 | contig 10626 bp, 5 predicted proteins | sample BarGraIncu00431A_FD_184500 | JGI IMG/M metagenome (GOLD analysis project Ga0209123, IMG submission 184500) | Arctic peat soil microbial communities from Barrow, Alaska, USA - Barrow Graham LP Incubations 004-31A (SPAdes) (version 2) | ecosystem: Environmental > Terrestrial > Soil > Wetlands >...
GACATCAAGGGCTTCGAGCTCGGCTACCAGCAGTTCTACGATTTCCTGCCCGCCTGGCTGAGTGGTTTGGGTATGCAGGCGAACTACACCTATGTCGACAGCGAGACCCTCGACAGCACCCTGGGTGAAAAGGTTGCACTGCAAAATCTCTCGAAGCACAGCGTCAACCTCATCGGCATGTACGAGAAAGGCAAAGTGTCAGTCCGCGTCGCCTACAACTGGCGTGACAAATTCCTGAGTGGCGTCACCAGTATCGTAGGCGTCGGTGCACTGCCCATTTACACCAAGGCCTACGGCTGGCTTGACGCGTCGGTGAGCTATCGATTCAGTGAAAAAATCTCATTCGTGATCGCGGGCACCAACTTGCTTGGCACGAGGCGCAGTTCCTATTACGGTGTGGAAACGAGACCTCAGAGTAACTGGATCAACGATACGCAAGTCAGCCTTGCTGTGACCGCTCGATTCTGATGAAATGCCTCATGGTGACGATTTCTTTACCGAGTCATTCAGGATGGCGCCCTCCCGTCGCACCGCGCTGCACATACCGCTTTTTACTAGCGGTCTGGATGGTTTTTGCCGGGATTTTTGGTCTTTGCCTGCCTGGCCCGGCCCAGGCGGCCAGCACGCTCAATGAATGGCGCAAGGAAGCGGGCCAGACCCGGGTACTGGCAGAAAATGATGTGCCTCGCGCCTACGCGCAGGCGCAGCGCTTGCAGGCCAACCTGCCCGTCGATGCCACACCCGTTGACCGGGCCCGGGTGCTCAATCTTCTGGCCCGTATCGAGGTTTATCTGTCGTTGACTGAAAAGGCGCAAAAGAACGCCGAAACCGCCATGGAACTGGCGCAACAGCAGGGGGACCGGGTGGGGCAGGCCGAGGCACAGCTCAACGTGGCGTTGAACGCCGTCAACCAGGCCCGGATTGACGCGTCCATTGCGGTCACAACCCGCAGCGTGGAACTGCTCGAAGGCGTGAATCGGCCCGACCTGCTCGGCGAAGCGCTGCTGAGGATGTCCATGATGTACCGCCGCGTCAGTGACTTTGACAACTCCGTCACCCTGGCCATGCAGGCCATGCAGGCCATGGAGATTGCCAAACGCACGAACGACCCCTTTGCGTTGACATACGCCCATCAGGGACTGGCCATTTCATTTGATCTAAGCGGGCGCTACGCGCAGGCTAGCGAGCACTACCTGCAAATGCGTAACCAGGCTCGCGTGGCCCACTCGAAAATTCTGGAAGCGCACGCCCTTCAAGGTCTTGCCGGAGTGACGGCGAGTCTCGGCCGCCTTGCTGAAGGCGAACGCCTGACGCGCGAGGCGATTGCCATGTTCCGCTCAGTCGGTAGCCCCTTCAGTCTGAGCTATGGGCTGTTTGGCCTTGCGGACTTGCTTCGCAAGCAGGGCCGTCACGCAGAAGCCGTGCTGCTTCTAGAGGAAGTGGTCGCGGTCTATGAGAAATATCCGAACCCAATCGGTCTCTGGTTTACGCTGAATGCGCGCAGTACCAGTCTTCAGGCCTTAAGCCGCGTTGCTGCTGCACGGGCCGATGCCGAGAGGGCTTATGCGCTCGCCAAAGAAATTGGTTTGCCCGTTTACCTGAGCGGAAGTGCGCTGCGCATGGCCGAGATTGGTACCGTCGACGGTGACCACCAGCGAGCTTACCAACTCTTTGTGGAAGCCGCCAACCTGGCTGACAAGGTGGCGCGCGAAAAAGCCAGCGCGCGCATGGTGGAGCTTGCCGAACGCTACGCAACCGAGAGCAAGCAGCGCGAAATCAACGAATTGACCCATCGCAACGAGCAACAATCCGTTGAGCTGCGCCAGCGCGCCCTGCAGGAGCGCTGGCTGTGGACCGTGCTCGGCGGCAGTGCCCTCCTCTTTGCCGGTACCGCGTACTTCCTGCTTCGTCTGCGACGCTCCAACTGGATGCTCGAAGCGCTCAATACACAAGTGCAACGGTCCCAAAACCAACTGCAAGCCACGTTTGATGCCGTCCCGGACCCGCTGTTCGTACTTGGACTGGATGGTCGTTACTATGACTGCCGTTCTTCGCGCGCTGACTTATTGGCCGCACCGGCAGAAGATTTGATCGGCAAAACGGTGTCTGACGTCCTGTCTCCCGAAGCCGCCAGTATTTGTTTGTCGGCATTGCGCGAGGCGAATGAAAAGGGTAGATCAACGGGCAAGCAGTTTGAATTACAGCTTGCGTATGGCAGGGTCTGGTTTGAACTGTCCGTTGCCCGCAAGTCCGTGGGCCAGGGGCAAGAGCCGCGTTTCATCGTCCTGTCCCGAGACATCACCGAGCGCAAGCAGGCCGAGGAAGCGCTTCGCATCGCTGCTACCGCCTTCGAGTCCCAGGAGGGCATGACCGTCACCAACGCGCAGGGCGCCGTCCTGCGGATCAACAAGGCCTTCACCGAAATTACCGGCTACGGCGCCGATGAAGTCGTAGGCCGGAACCCGCGCATGCTCAAATCGGGACGCCATGACAAAGCCTTCTATGCCGCGATGTGGGAAAGTATTACGCGTACCGGATCTTGGCAAGGCGAAATCTGGAACCGGCGCAAAAACGGCGAAGTCTATCCGGAGTTGCTCTCCATCACCGCTGTCAAAGAGAATGGCGGAATTGTCACGCACTACGTCGGCACCTTCATGGACATCACACTGCGCAAGGCGGCGGAGGACGAGATCCGGAATCTGGCGTTCTTTGACTTGCAGACCGGCCTGCCCAACCGGCGGCTCCTGCTTGACCGGCTGCAGCAGGCCCTGGCCGCGAGTGCCCGTCACCGACGCCAAGGGGCGCTGCTGTTGATCGACCTTGACAATTTCAAGACACTCAACGACACCCTCGGCCATGACAAGGGTGATCTGCTGCTGCAGCAAGTCGCCCAGCGACTGGCAAGCTGTGTGCAAGAGGGCGACACAGTAGCCCGCTTGGGTGGCGATGAATTCGTGGTGATGCTGGAGAATCTGAGTGAGCACCTGGAGGCGGCCGCCGCCCAGGCTGAAACATTGGGCAAAAAAATTCTGGCCTCGCTCAAACAGACCTACTCTCTTGACGGTTATGAGTATCAAAGCACGGCCAGCATCGGCATTACGCTGTTTGCCGAGCAGCAGGAGACCATTGAGGATCTACTGAAACGGGCCGATCTGGCCATGTACCAGGCCAAGGCTGTGGGGCGCAACACCCTGCGCTTTTTCGACCCGGAAATGCAGGCCGTGGTCACGTCGCGCGCTGCATTGGAAGCAGGTTTGCGCAGGGCGGTTACGAATGATGAGTTCCTTCTCCACTACCAAGCGCAAGTGGACGGCCAGGGCCGCCTGACAGGGTGCGAGGCGCTGGTGCGCTGGCAGCATCCTGAACGTGGCCTGGTATCGCCTGCCGAGTTCATTCCCCTGGCCGAGGACACTGGCTTGATCCTGCCCTTGGGTCGTTGGGTGCTGGATGCCGCCTGCACCCAATTGACCAAATGGGCCAACCGGCCTGAGATGGCCCATCTTACGGTTGCGATCAACGTCAGCGCCCGTCAGTTTCATCAAGCGGATTTTGTGAACCAGGTGTTGACGGTTCTTGACAACACCGGCGCCAACCCGCAAGGGCTCAAGCTGGAACTGACCGAGAGTCTGCTGATCGGTGATGTGGAAGACGTCATCGCGAAGATGAGCGCCCTGAAAGAAAAAGGCGTGGGCTTCTCCCTGGACGACTTCGGCACCGGCTATTCGTCGCTGTCTTACCTGAAACGACTGCCGCTGGATCAACTGAAAATCGACCAGGGTTTTGTCAGGGACATCCTCATCGACCCCAACGATGCCGCCATCGCCAGGATGGTCATCGCGCTGGGCGATAGCCTGGGCCTGGCGGTCATCGCGGAGGGGGTTGAAATCGAGGCGCAGAGGGACTTTCTGGCCCGTTTGGGCTGCCATGCCTGCCAGGGCTATCTGTTTAGCCGTCCGCTGCCGCTGGATGAGTTCGAGGCGTTTGTGAGGCGGGTCTGATGCCGATGGGAGGAACAGCTCTGGCGTGATCAGCGGGCCACACTGCAATGCAAAAACTCTGGCGCATGGAGAGCCCGGGCCATCGCGACAAAGGCGATTGAGACGGTATCCCAATCCGGGATCACGGCGTTTGCTGCCAAGTCAGACTCGAGTGCAGCGGCGCTGGCCCGAAGGTGCTCGGATTTCAGTTCTGATTCGATGTTCTTGAAGTTCTGCATGGTGGTAGAGGTAGCGGTCAGATGTCTGATCAGTGGGTTGTAGGGTCGATTAGCCTCACGTGCTGCGACAAAGGCAGCAATGGCCTCATCGCTTAGAGCCCATTTAGTCAGTTTCGAAACCGCTTGTCGGTTCGCCAACGCACATTCAAGACCCTTGGCGCAGTAACGTGCGATAACGCACGGACTTTTCTGCCGGAATCGTCTAATCTGTTAACAGTGATTGCTTGACGGGTCGGGATCGGTGTCACGTTGCCGCTGGCAATACACCGCACTGCAGTGATCCAACTGGAGAACAGAAAATGCGCTACTTACTCATTGTGCTTTTGATGCTGTTGGGGTCGGTGACTTCGGCCATGGCTCAGGTGAGCATCGGGATCGGGCTTCCCGGTGTCAGCATCGGGATCAACCTGCCGGTGTACCCGGAATTGGTTCGGGTCCCAGGCTACCCGGTCTACTACGCGCCACGGTTGAATTCGAACTTCTTCTTTTACGATGGCATGTATTGGGTCTACCAGGGCGATAACTGGTATACGAGTTCCTGGTACAACGGGCCTTGGGGCTTGGTGGCGCCAGCGTATGTGCCCTTGTTCGTCCTGCGAATTCCGGTGCGCTACTACCGGGCGCCGCCAGCGTACTTTCGCGGCTGGCGCGCGGATGCGCCGCCCCGCTGGGGCGAGCACTGGGGCAATGAATGGCAGCAGCAGAGAGGCGGCTGGGACAAGTGGAATCGCAGTTCTGCGCCCGCTCCCGCTCCGCTGCCCACCTACCAGCGACGGTATTCAGGCGATCGATATCCCCAAGTGGAACAGCAGTCCTCGTTGCGTGGCCAGAATTACCGGTATCAGCCGCGTGACGCCGTAGCGCGGCAGCACTATCAGGAGCAGGCCGTGCCAGGAGCGCCCGCGCCGCGCGTACAGCCGCCGCAAAAGAGAGACGCACAGGCTCCGAGGGCAGCCCCAACCCAAGCGCCACCGCGCCAGAGTGGCGCGCCAGGCCAGGATCAGACGCGGCAGCCACCGCAGGGGCGGGAGAAAAAGCGCTTGCCAGATGAGGAACGAGGTCAGGACCGCAACAAATAAGGCGTGTGGCGCTTTTCGCCACACGCTTGCCAGACCATGAGTGGGCGCAGTGGCGGTTCCGGTTCCAGCCCCGCTTGAATACTGCACCAGGGCTTTTGATGACCAGTCTTGGCCTTATCAGGGTGGGGTCTGCGTGGCCGAGTTTTCCGCGCTGCTGTCAATCCGAAGATTACCGGTCCACTGGCATGCAAATTGGTTACAGCGATAGCGATGAACCGGCACAAACAGGCTCCAAAAACGGTCGACAGATCGGCGCGGGGCTCGGATCAGATTTCCCCCGCACAGCGGACAAAGGTGATGGCTGACGCCGACGTCATCTGCGGGTTCGGCACTGTCAGCTGGGTGGTTCATGTCAGAGTCCTTTCGATGATTTCGAAAAATCAGCTTGACCCGATTGAGTCAGTTTCGAAGCCGCCAGTCGGTGCGCCAGCGCACAGCCTGGATGGAGCCACGGATTGCGCGGACCACGGGCGCCGAGTGTATTGGGTGCATGGCGCTTCAAATAGTTCAAATAGAGTGGAAGTTTTGTAGACTAGAGAACCACGTTATCGAACCACCCATCATCCATCATGGCCCACCATACCACCACCGTTATCTGGCAGCGCGACAGCCAAGCCTTTGTTGACCACCGCGCCCATGAATCGTGCTTTATCGCCAGCTCCGTGAAGACGCAAGTGCTGTGCGAGCCCATTGTTGAAACCGAAACCAGGCCCTTGCCATGACCTACCTACCGCCTCACTTTGAAGAGACCGATACCGCCACGCTGCATGCGCTGGTGCGTACCCACCCGCTGGCCACCTGGGTGGTACAGCACCAGGGGGAATTGCTGGTCAACCATATCCCGTTTCTGCTGGACGCCCAGCGCGGTGAACATGGCACGTTGGTCGGCCATGTGGCCCGCGCCAACCCGGTGTTGCAGGCTCTTGCCGAGGGTGCCTCGTCGGTGGCCGTGTTCACCGGACCGCAAGCCTATGTGTCGCCCAACTGGTACCCGGGCAAACTCGTCCACGGCAAGGCGGTGCCGACCTGGAACTACGCCACTGTTCACGCCCACGGTGTGCCGCAGGCGTTTGACGATCCGGTCCGCCTGTTGGACCTGGTCACCCGCCTGACCCAGGTGCACGAGGCCAGCCAAGCCCAGCCCTGGCAGGTGCTTGATGCGCCCGCCGACTACATTGACAGCATGCTCAAGGCCATCGTCGGCATCGAGGTCCCGGTGCAGCGCTGGGTCGGCAAATGGAAGGTCAGCCAAAACCGCCCCGTCGCAGACAGACAAGGTGTTGCTGCTGGATTGACCGCGCAAGGCACTGGCGCCGCGCTCCAGATGGCGGCCCTGGTGCAACAAAAGACCAAGCCATGAGCACAGAGAAAACCTGCGGACCCATCACGGGTAGACAGATTCATTCAGCGCCACTGCGCTGCAGCCAGCAACGCTACATTCCCACAGTTCACGACAGGTCAGCTTGAAAACGCAAACCGTTTGTCTGCAAACAGCCTCAGGCAGGCATCAACTGCCAACGCGTCATAGATGACACTGCGGCCGCGTCCGATTTCCTCCAGCGCGGCATCAACGCCCAGCGCCGCCCGGTAGGGGCGATGCGAGGCCATCGCCTCGACCACATCGGCTACCGCCATGATGCGCGACTCCAGCAGGATTTGCTCACCCTTGAGTCCCTGTGGATAACCCGAGCCGTCCAGGCGTTCATGGTGTTGCAACACCATGGTGGCGATGGGCCAGGGGAATCTGATGTCTTTGAGAATGTCAAAGCCGGCTTGCGGGTGATTCTTCAGGAGCATGTATTCAATGGACGTCAGCTTGATGGGTTTGGCGAGAATTTCCGCCGGGATGCTGATTTTTCCCAGATCGTGAATGCTGGCGGCGAGCTCGATGCCGCGCATGGTGTCTTCCGGCAAGCCCAGTTCGCGCGCGATGGCGACCGCCAGTTGCCCCACGCGCCGCTGGTGGCCGGCCGTGTACGGGTCGCGCATTTCCACAGTGTCGGCGATGGCCTTGATGGAGTCCTCCAGACTCTGCCGCAGTATGTCCTCATGGTGCTGGTGTTCGTAGGCAATGCGGTCGCGCTCAACCCGCGTGCGCAGGGTGGCGATGCCGAAGGCCAGGTCGCTGGCGAGTTCCTTCAACAGGATGACTTCGGTTTCATTGAATGCGTCGGGTGCCGCCGCAAAAATGGTTAGCACACCCAATGTGCCCGCTACGCTGGTGAGCGGCAGCGCAATGTTGGACTGATAGCCACGCGTCTGTGCCTCCTCTCGCCACGGCGCCGATGCCGGGTTGATCAGGAAGTTCTGATTGACCTGGACGGTGCCGGTCCGAATGGCAGTGCCGGTCGGGCCACGACCAAGCTCACTGTCGGCCCAACTGATAGGGGCTGCGGCCAGAAAACCTTCGTCGTAACCATATTGGGCCGCCGGACGCACCGTCTTCGCCGCGTTCTGCTCGGGAAATCCCACCCACGCCATGCGGTAGCCGCCGGTTTCCACAATCAGCCGACAAATGGCATCAAGCAGCCCGGGTTCGTTGGCGGCGCGCACCAGCGCCTCATTGCAGGCGCTGAGGGTGCGCAAGGCGCGGTTTGCTCTTGCCAGTGCCCGCTCATCCTGCTTGCGCCGGGTGATGTCGCGCACCGTGGCTTGCAGCACCGGCTTGCCGCCCAGTTCCATGGCAGTCAGCAACACGTCGGCGGGAAACTGTGCGCCGTCAAGGCGACAGTGCGTCCATTCGAACTGATGGCTGCCATTCCTGTAAGCCGTGGCGATATATTCATTGGCCAGGCGCATCGACTCTGCGCCACCGGGCTGGGTCGGCGGGGACAGCTGAGAGGGCTGTTTGCCAACCAGATCATCCCGTGTCGGGCAAGCGAATATCCGCAGCGTGGCCGCGTTGCAGTCGAAGACGCCGTGTTCATCGAGCAGCATGATGGCATCGGAAGTCGATTCGTAGATGGTTCGGAATTTCATCGCCATGTTCTTCAACGCTTCTTCCGCCCGCTTGCGTTCAATGATGTCCCAGGAAAGGTCACCCAACTGGGAGGCGATCTCGATGTCGCTGTCGTCGTAGTTCACCAATTTGTTGCCAACGCCAATAATCGCCTTGATTTGGTCGCCTCTGAAAATCGGTACCACCACTTCCCGGATGACCGGCGCATGACCCGCAGGCAACCCTTTGCGATGCGCTAAGGAAGCGTAGTCGTTGTGAATCACCGCACGCCGTTCACGGACACAATCGACCCACACGCCGGCATCGTCGACGGAATAGTGGCTGCCTTTTCCCTCGGCCGTGCACATGCTTTTCAGCGTGTTCGTTGACCAGCTCTGCAAGGAGAGCGTTTTTTGATCTGTCTCGACAAAATGATGGAACCCAATCGAACTGCCAGTCAGCGTTTCAATTTCATCCAGGGTGGCAGTCAGAAATTCATCCAGCGAGTGTGCGCCGGCAAATTCCAGCAGCCGCAGGCGCGCCTGCAAAATGCGCTCAAACCGCTTGCGTTCGATGCGGGCCCGCAGCACCGTGATGCCGAACGCCAGATCGCCTGACAGCTCCTTCAGAAGCCGGATTTCGGCGGGGCTAAAGGCGTTGATCTCGGCCGAATAAATCAGCAGAACGCCGAATACTTCTGCGCTTTCGTTTTTCAAGGGCAGGGCGATGCCGGAACGATAACCGTGCTGCAAGGCGCTCTCGCGCCACGGGGCCATGCCCGGGTCGCTTGCCAAATCCTGAACATGGAAGACCTCGCCGCTTCGGATCGCCGTCCCGGCGGGATCTTGTCCCGTGTCATCGGCCCAAGTCAGGTTGGCGCCGGCAACATACCCGCTGTCAACCCCACCCCAGGCCACTGGACGCACGGTCTTGGCCGCATCGTGCTCGGCATAGCCCACCCAGGCCATGCGGTAGCCGGCCTGGTCGCAAACAATGTGGCAAATGTCGTTGAGCAGGGTCTGCTCGTCCTGCGTGCGCAACAAGGCCTGGTTGCAGTTGCTAATGGCGCGCAGTTCGCGATTCAATCGATGCAGGGCTTCCTGCGAGCGCTTGCCCTCCAGCAGCCGCCACATGCCTTCCATGATCAGGGTCAACTGCTGCACGTCACCTTCGTCATACGCTTCGACCTTGTTGCCAACGCCCGCCACGATGACGATTCTGGAGCCGTCAAACACGGGCACATTCATGTGACGTTTCAGGTTGACGAGGCCCTGCGGGCAGTCATTTTTCAAGGGGTTGGCGGCGTTGTAATCGTTGGTGATGACGGGCCGGCGTTGGCGCACCGCTTCGCCCCAGAGCCCCGTGGTTTCGACCGGGTACACGATCGGCTTCTCGGCGAAGGCGCACTCTGCCATGGCCGATTTTGACCACGAGTGCATGGTCAGCACGCTCTCATCTTCGTTAACAAACGCCAGGTAGCCGATTTTGCTTTGGGTCAAGCGTACGGCTTCTTCCAAGGTGAAATCCTCGATCTCTTTCAACGTTGCCCCGGCCATCTGGTTGAGTTGCAGCAGCATTTGCATGCGTTGGGAGTTCAACTCCTGCGCCTGCGCCGAGCGCTTGCGGGCGCTCATGTCCTGGGCCAGCACCGCCACACCGATGACATCTTCGCCACTCTTGATCGGGCTGTGCGAGACCTGAAAATACTGCCGCGACCGAAGTTCATCTCCTGAATACGACTCCTCCACAACCTGCTCTCCGGCGATCGCCCGATCGAGATTGCGCTGGGCGGTTTCCCGATCCTGCGGCACGGTCATGTAGTCCAACAGACTGTGGGCCTGCTCAATCTCCGCGCCGTAAAGCGCTTTCATGGTGGCGGCATGTCCTTGGTTAAAACTGGTGTAACGGTATTGCCGGTCCACAGAAAAGATGAGTGCATTGGCACTGTTGATGATGCTGCGCAAAGTGGAATACTGTTCTCCCAGTCGCTCTTCCGCCGCCTTTCTTTTGATCAACTGGCTTTTCAAGGTCATTGTCCATATGGCTGCAATCAGGAACAATATGAATAAGGTGATAACCGTGGCGTAGTAGATTCTTTGTGTGATCTGTTCCCGGGTATGAAACACAACCTCTTTTGGCTTCCAGTTATTGATGACAGTCTGGTAACTACCATCTGCTTTGACGCTTTTCAAGGCATTATTGATGGCACTGAGCAGTTTCTCATTTCCTTTTTTCACCGCAATGGACGAATAAGAAAATGCAACAGGCTCACCCGTCATCCTGATATTTTGTATTTTATTTTCGGCAATGATATAAGACCCAACCCGGTAGTCCACCACCACCGCATCCACCATGGAATCATTGAGCTGTTTGAATCCCTCAATAAAATTTGG
>Ga0209123_1003941_pt1 | contig 10624 bp, 7 predicted proteins | sample BarGraIncu00431A_FD_184500 | JGI IMG/M metagenome (GOLD analysis project Ga0209123, IMG submission 184500) | Arctic peat soil microbial communities from Barrow, Alaska, USA - Barrow Graham LP Incubations 004-31A (SPAdes) (version 2) | ecosystem: Environmental > Terrestrial > Soil > Wetlands >...
CAAATCGAAAATGTGCTGAGGGCGAGACAGGAATGATTGCCTTTAAACCTCCTGCAACAAAATTATTAGATCTAAGATATGGTAAATACCTGATGGTGCTGTTGACAGTGGGTGCGTAGCTTTTGGCAGAAATTAAGGTTGAAGTATAATTGTTGAAAAGTTTTTTGGTTGAGAAATATGAATCGGTTTCAACACCGAGGATTAACCATTTCGAAGATTTAAAATACCGTTCGTAGGTTAGTTCCAACTGAATATACTGTTGTTCTTTACGGTATGGAAAACTCGTGGTACTTGTTGATCCGGGTTTCTCTTTTTCGGTTCCGAATACATACCCCGCCTCGAACTTAAACATTTTACCTTCAGTTGGATATTGCTTTTTATTAAAGGCCTTTTCCTCAAATCGAGCATGCAAATTTCCTGCGGTAAATGTGGTTTGATCAGGTTCGTCATTCTTTGTATATTTTGTTGTTTGAAAATACTCATTCGATTGATTCACAAAGTCTATGCCGGCTTCCCATTTTGAGGTGGTTTTTGCCGGAAAGCTAACGTCTAACTGAATATTATCATCATTGCTAATCACATAATTAGGGCGTTTATCTTCAAAAAAGAGTTCAGTAGATCCCGAAAAGTAGTTAAACCAGTTTTTAATGTAATAGAGATCCAGCGAAAAAGGTTGTTTTGTGGTAAAATTAAAGCGTGATCCCGCCATGAATGAGCTGTAAAATTTTCCTATATGGATATTAGACTGAATCGTAATAGGAAGATTATTGAACAGACGATAGTCGAGGCCAATGTATCCCTGATTAACATCCGAAAGCGAAAAATAACCTCCTACTCCAACTTCAAAAGGTTTCTGTTGCTCTGCTTTAAGTTGCAGATCGAAGTAACCGGTATTCTTATTATAATCAGCAGTTGGCAAAAGTGATTTAATTTTATCATCAGCAAGAATTTTAAAATATTCTCTTCTAAGTTCTTCTAAATCGAATGTTTTAGACTTGTGCCGGATGGACTGAATCACGTAATAACGTTGAGATCCACCCACTCCGGAGACTTGAATGTTGTTAAATACCATTGTGGGACATTTACTTCTGTATTCTTCGCGTCTACGTGTAAGCTGTTCGAAATCAGATCTTCGTGTTATTCGTGATTTAATTGATTCCATTTTTGTCAAAGTCGATTCGTAACCCGCTTTTTCGATTTCGGATAGTTTTTCAAAATCGAGAAACGCAAAATGGTCAACCGGCGATTTAATTGTAATTCCTAAACTGTCAGGTATTAAGTAGTTGGTTTTACGAACCATCATATTCCAGATTTGGAGTTTGAGGTCATCTTTTTTGGGTTTTCTGTCTTTAAAGTCGATAGCGCTACCAATCATAATGTCAGGTTTGAATTCCTGATGCATCACGTCGTAAGCAAAGTTATTTACCAATCCTCCATCGAAAAGGAGAACACTGTCAATTTCAATAGGTTTGAAAAATAATGGAACGGTCATTGATGCTCTGATGGACAATCCAAGATCTCCTTTGCGAAGTACTACGGGAGTATTTCGGTAAATATCGGTTGCCACACATCTAAATGGGATGAAGAGCTTATCAAAATCGTTTTTAGAAACGGCATTCGCAGGGCTGAATAGTTCCATAAAAGCAAAATCTACTTGTCCGGTTGGGATAATATTAGTGGGAAGTGCGAGCTTCATTTTATCCTCATTTCTGGCAAAGTCGAGATCGATGAATGAAGGATTATCGTCGAGTTTCTTGAAATAATAGACATACCTTGGGGGAATAATCCCTTTTGACCAAAGCTTGAAATCTTCCGATTTGAAGAGGATTTCCATTTCATCGGGCGAATATCCTGCAGCATAAAGTCCACCGATGATTGCCCCCATGGATGTTCCAGTAATATAGTCAATAGGAATATTGTTTTCCTCAAGCGCCCTGATAACACCAATATGAGCAAGACCTTTTGCCCCGCCTCCGCTCAGAACCAATCCAACTTTTTGTGCAAATCCAGGAAAGGGTAACACGTAAAAAAATAATAAGAAAAAGATTACGATCTTCTTCATGGTTTGAATTTCAATATTTAGATCGTTAGTGATCTTCAATTTTGTGTTTTAATGATTGGAATCCTTCTCCAAGTATCTCGCTGGCATCCATGATTGTAATAAATGCCTGAGGATCAATTTGATTAATATGATCTTCAAGAACTGCGACCTCTCTGCGGCTAACTACGGTAAATATAATATTTTTCTCGGTATTAGTATACATTCCGGTCCCTTTCAGGTAGGTGCCGCCGCGAGCGAGATCGTTTATGATTTTATCCCGAATATCTTCATGTTTGTCTGAAATAATAATCAACGCTTTATTATAGTTGGCACCTTCCAGAATAAGGTCAACGGCACGTCCGGTGATGTAGATTACAATCATGCTGTAAAGCGGAATTTGCCAGTCTTTAAAAGCTGCAAGTGCAACCAAAACAATGGCCGAATCAACCCAGATCAGCATTTGACCAATCGGAATACGGGTATATCGGGTAATCACCATTGCAATAATATCGCTGCCTCCCGAGGTGGCTCTTGCTTTAAATATAAGTCCAAGCCCGATACCTGTTAACACTCCTCCGAAAATGCACGAAAGCAATACATCATTGACCAGCGGAGCATCACCAATTTCGCGCATCCAGGTGATGCCATCCATAAATATTGATGAAGAAACAAACCCGTAAATCGTTTTAGTTCCAAATCTCGAACCAAGAAGCTTTATTCCAAAATAGGTTAATGGTATGTTTACAAGCAAGTTAAATAACCCAATCGGAAATCCGTCAGGCCAAAGTGCCATTCCTTTGGTCATATAATAGACAATGATCCCAAGTCCATAGATGCCGCCCGGAACTATTTTATGCGGTGTGATAAAAAACACAAAACCCACAGCCATTATAAAGGATCCGACGGAGATTAATCCATAGTCGACAAACCATCGTTTGGTGAATAGTTTTTCCTTAGTGAGAAATGCCATAAACAACTAATAATTTTTTCTAAAATTAACAAAAAAAAGGGTTCCTTTTTGGGGAACCCTTTTTTTAAATCGTTGTTTTTAGAATCTTTTTTCTTTGATTCGGGCTTTTTTACCAGTCAATTCGCGAAGATAATATAAGCGTGCACGACGCACACGTCCCATACGGTTAACTTCGATGCCATCAATAAAAGGCGAGAAGAAAGGAAAAATTCTTTCAACACCAATATTACCAGACATTTTGCGAACAGTAAATGTTTTTGTTGTACCGGTACCTTTGATTTGAATTACTGTTCCTTTGTAGTTCTGAATTCTCTCTTTGACACCTTCGACGATTTTATAACTAACAGTTATCGTGTCGCCTGCATGAAATGTAGGTAGTACTTTCTGCTCACCTAAAAACGCGTTTTCTGCAATTTTAATCAGATCCATTATGATTGATTTTTACAATATTATTAACGAACGCAATATTCACAGTGTCTATTTGTTTGCTGTCAGAGATTGCGTACGGAACTGGCTGCAAAAGTAGATAAATTATTTGGTTAATAAAATGCTACAATTTAAGTTTTTTCCTGATTGCTTCAGGTATGGCGGCTTTATTTACCACAATTGCTGTGGTTTTGTAACGAAAATAAGGTTGCGATGCATAAAAATATCCTTTTAAATCATTGTATTTGCCCCATGAGTTCTTCACTTTGTAGTAGATCGTGCCGTTTTGATCTTTGGCAAGCCCGATCAAATGCATAGCATGATCGTCGGTTGTTTCCTGACTTTCAAATGCCATTTGTCTCAATTCCTGTGTGATAACTTTTTCCTTACCCGGTTTATCAAATTTATAGAGTGCCGATTCCTTGTCTTTTTCTGAAAGACTATCCCATTTGGCTATCTCTGCGTCATTCATATTATTAGTCGGGGTTTTGTCAGGTATAACAGCGATTCCTTTCTGGGCAGATGCAAATCCCTTTTCGCTAACGTCGGCAGCCCACAGAACAGAGTAACCTTTATCAATCGAAGAATCGACTATTTCCTGAAGTTCGTCGAGCGGAACATTGTAAAATTCACTCCAGAGCCAATTGTCTGGTACTTCAAGAGCAAATTGCTGATAAAATGGGTGATGAGTGAACGAGGTGATCTGGACGTAATTATTACCGTCGATTCCGCAGTAATCGGAAGCAAACGACTTGGGAGTATAGTTTTTGCCTTTATATTCAAAGTTTTGAGGAATATCGCCCAGATAGGCATCGATAGTTTTATTGAACGCAATGTCCCAGACCGGCGACAGTTTCTTATTTTTATTTTCCACAACAGCTTCAACCATTTTTCGCAGTACATTGTCCATTTCGCCATGTACATGTTTTTCTTCGCTATATTCTATTCCCGGGTAAACATTTTCTGGCACAAGACCATAATTGTCAGCAACATATAAGTCGTCGTAAAGAACTCCTCCAGAACCAAAGTTGGTGTTTCCCTGCATCCTGACATATTTCAGGGCTTTGTCGCGATAGCACATACTTACCAAAAACATTTCCGATAAATCAACTTCAGGTTTACCCATACGGAGCATTTCTGCTTCGAAAAACGACATACCGGCAAATGACCAACAGGTACCAGTCCTGAATTGATTTTTAACTGATGTATGAGGTATTTCTTTGATGGATTGGAATTTATAACCTTCGTCGTCTTTATTTCCGGCGTATGAAAAACCAACTGTAAGCCAAAGCGTGAGAGCAAGGATGAGTCCCTTTATGATTGTCTGCATATAAATTTACGATGTGTATTTTAACTTCGAAAAGTAGGAAAACGAAATGAATTTCGGCACTCAATTTCCATTTAAAATGAATCTAAATTTTGTTCAAATTTATTGATTCGTTTTGTTGCCGGATTGATAAAGATTTTCAACTGGATGATCAGTGCCTTTGTAAAGTATTCTTCCTGAGATTATTGCCGATTTTGAAATGGGAAGAGTTCCTATCGTACCTATTGAGATATAATTGAGTGCTGCGGTAAGGCAGGCATCCGATAGGTTACCCCAATCTTGTGTTACATTGTCTTTTACAGTAAAGTCAACAGGTATACCATCGAAATAATCGCTGTACCCCTGCGAATTCATATTCCGGAAACTGATGGGAGCCACGGCAATATTCAGTTTTATGTCTCCTTCGATATCCATTCCAACTGGTTTTCCATGTGTGGTTGAACCAATGAGTTTCATATTCATATATGGTTTTAAACCTGAAATAACCAACTCGCTTGCAGAGGCTGTCGATGATGTGGTGATTACTACAATTTTATCAAGTTGAATACTGTTGCTTTTCAGTCCAATTAGACTTTGATACCCATATCTGACATGCTTATTGTTGTAGGTTAGCGTGTTATAAACTTTATCCTTGTTTGGTTTTCCTGCAAGCATTGCTACAAGTGAGTCGGCGCAGTCGAGTGTACCACCGCCATTATACCTGAGATCAAGAACCATGTCGGTCACCCCTTGGCTTGAAAAACTATCGAATACTGAATTGAGCTCCTTCACTGAACTTCCCAGAAAATCACTAAAGACAAGATACCCAATCTTTTTAGCTCCTTTTTGGTAAATGGTCGAATATTGTACAGAATTTATGACGATAGCTCCTTTTGTCATTTGAATGGTCGCTTCGGAACCATCGTTCTTTATAAAAACAAACGAGTTACTCGCATTGTTAAACGCCGTGTTTACTTCGCTGTCGCTCATTGAGGCTACAGTTTTTCCATTCATAGCCTTAATTTGCCATCCTCGTTTTACCCCCGCTTTGCCCATGGCACTGTTGTCGTATACAAATAAGATACGAAGAATGTTGAGGTCGTCAAATCCCAAACCTGCGCCCCAACCTGTTGTCTCACCATTATTAAGAAGATTAACCATATCGGTATACGACATCGTGAAGCTCCATCGGTCTTTGATGTATCTCACTTTCCCGATATACTCATCGGGCGTTTTAATGGTCGTAAGATCGACTGATGGCATCGACTCGTACCACAGGTACAAATCGTTAAATGTATTTGCCGTAAATTGCACAGATGGATCAATTGTTTGGATTACATTTTGAGTTGTATCCTTTTTACAGCTAAAAACCACCAGAAATAATAAGAAAAGAGTGGAATATATTATTCGTTTCATTAGTAACTAAATTGTTGATTTATTATTACAGAACCCTGACAGGTTTTAAAAATCTGTCAGGGTTACCGATGCAAATAGCTACAACTTTCGTGCAAACCCTAACAAAAGCGAACGCTATTTATGATTCTTTTTGCGTGTAATTTATTCGTACGTGATAAATGTTGTGAAGTTTTTCAAGAAAGATTTCTTTCAATAAGGTTATGTCCTTGAATGTCAGTGGTGCATAGTTGAGTTGTCCTTCCTCAATTTTTTGCTGAAAAATTGTATCAATTAATTTTTTTAAGCTTTCGTTGTCTTTTTTATCAAGACTTCTCGAGGCTGCTTCTATACTGTCGGCCAACATTACCACGGCAGTTTCGCGTGTTGAAGGTAACGGTCCCGAATAGGTAAAACGACTTTCATCGGTCTCCTGAAGGTTCTTATTATTTGATTCAATGAAAAAATAACTCGTTTTAGTTGTACCATGATGTGTTTTGATAAAATCAATGATTTGTTCCGGGATTTGGTGTTTTTGAGCAAGTTCAACGCCACGGTTAACATGTTCCATGATTATTTTTGCACTTTCTTCGAAAGAGAGTTGGTCATGCGGATTGATTCCTAATGCCTGATTTTCAGTAAAAAATTGTGGATCTGTAAGTTTTCCTATGTCGTGATAAAGTGCACCAGCCCTAACAAGCAGTGGATTGCCACCTAACCTTAAAATTGCTTCTTCGGCCAGATTGGCAACCTGAAGCGAATGCTGAAAAGTTCCGGGAGCCTCTTCCGCAAGTTTGCGCAATAGTTTCTGATTCGAATACGATAATTCAATCAGTGTAACATCGGAGACAAATCCAAAAGACTTTTCAATCAAGAAAACAACAAGATAAGTGATCAATGTGAGGGCGGCATTAATCAGAAACCATTTTATCATAGTCCAGTCAATTCCTGCAAAACTGGCCTCCTGAACCAGCGAAATCCCAATAAAAGTAAAGGCATAAACAAAAAATATGATTAACGATGTAAGGATAAGCTGGTCACGCCTTTGAAGATTATTTTGACTGATGACGGCAATGCTTCCGGCCGGTATAGAAAGAAGTATAAATTCATAACCGTTAGGAACCATAAAGCCAACAAAAATTGCAGTGATTGTATTCACGAATATTGCGAGACGGGCATCAAGAAAAGTGCGTATGATCAGTGCCAGGGCGGTGAATGGGACAATATATACGGGGAAATTGTTAGAAAGGACGATGATACGACAAAAAAAGATCATCAGCATCATCATTAACAGCGTGAAAGTAATGTCGCGTTTTGATTTAAGTAATTTCCGGCGGATATTGTAGATAAATAGAAAGAGTGTCAGCAATAACATACTGATAAATACCATTTTACCTATGATTATCAGGTAGTATTTTGTTAGATCGCCACGACTTTTTTCGAAGGTCGATTTAAGCGATTCGAGTATGATATAGGTTTGTGGTGAGATTACATCGCCTTGCGAAACAATCCGTTCCCCTTCTTGTACCACACCATAAGTTGTGGAGAGATTTTCAAGAATTTTTTGTTCTTCAGCATTTGTTTTATCAGGATCGAACGACAGGTTAACTGCCATATAATCTGCATAATCGAGTTTTTCAATAATTTGTTTAAAATCGGGATCACTTTTTTTGAGCAGATCGAGTTTACCACTTGCTTCAGAATAGGCTGTTTTCAATGAGTATAGCTGCCCTGTCGAAACTTTTTCGGCCAAATTGTTCTTTATAATACGCAATTCACTTTTTCCGACAAGGGGCGGATAATTGGCTGGCTCTTGCTCAAGGATTCCCAAACTATAAATTTTTTCGAATATCGTAAGCACTTTATTTTTTACGATTCTGGAGTAAAGAATCTCGGTATTCTCTTTGAGTGTGATCACATCTATTTTGGATGAAAGCAATGTAATTTGTTGCTTACCAATTGAATCATGAAATAAAAAATAGGGAGTTAACGATTTAAGCAGCGAATCGCGTTCGTCGCTGATCGTCTTATCCGATTTCATGATGGCAAAGTCGAAAGGTGCGATTAAGGTCGCATGCATCCAGGGTCTCCCTTTTTGAAACTCATAACGAAATCGTCCCTCTTGAGGTAAAGCAAAATAGAGAACTACCGCGGTAATTATAAATAATGAAGTTAAATAAATCGTGTGCCAGCTTGCGGATTCAAACCAATTTTTCTTTTCCAGATTCATAATTTTCTATTATCTCAAATTTAAAAGCGAATGCAATTAATTTGTATATTTGGAATTAATCAAAAGTAGTAATTTTTTAATGAGATACGGGATATCAAACCTCAGCATTGTTCCTGTACGGTCTGAGCCGCACGAAAGGAGCGAAATGTGCACTCAAATTCTATTTGGTGAGCACTATACAATAATAGAAGAGAGCGCCAGATGGTGCCTGATAAAGCTTGCTTTTGATGGTTACGAAGGGTGGATTGACTTTAAAATGGTCAATGAAGTGAATGAAAAACATTTTTTGCAATTGGCCGAAATTCCGCAGTTTGTGACGACTGAAATGATTAATGTTGTTCAATCCAAAGGTGGATTCAGCAGTTTTTTGATCCTTGCCGGAAGCTCGCTGCCACATTTCAATAAAACAACCCGCACTTTCAAGATAGGTGGGGTCAAATATAAAATCAAGCGAAACAGTATCTCCTCTGATGAACGTGATATTCGCGAAGTGCTCATCGAAAACGCATATAAATATTTCAATGCGCCCTATCTTTGGGGTGGAAGGTCACCTTTCGGAATCGATTGCTCTGGTTTTACGCAAGTATTGTATAAAATGGTGGGGTTGACAATTCCGCGCGATACAGCTCAACAAGCCATGTTGGGAGATAACCTTACCTTTGTTGAGGAAACTTTTCCGGGTGATCTTGCATTTTTTGACAACGAAGAGGGTATAATCATTCATGTCGGTGTTATTTTGGAAAATAATAAAATTATCCACTCGTCAGGGAAAGTCCGGATAGATAGTTTGGATCATTTCGGTATATTCAATGCTGATACAGGACGATATACCCATCAGATGAGGCTGATGCGACGACTCATCCACGATTAAGAATGTTATCGTGTTAGTTGTGCTCAGGTTTTAAAGAGTTTTGGAACTAAGTAACTAATTGAATCTGTTGAATAATATAATTATCTGATATTTATTTATTTGCGATTTCTTTGAATGTGCATATCTAATTTCTTATTATCAAAAACTATGGGACATCTCGAAATAATTGGTTACATTTTCGCCATTATAGTTGTAGTCTATATTGTAGTGCGAAACTCGAATAAACAAAAAGAGCAATAATGAGGAATCAGGAATTAAATTACTGTTATAAATATCCGCGTTTGGCAATAACAGTTGATGCCATTATTGTGGCTGAGAATTTCAGTCAGGACATGGTTTTACTTATTCAGCGAAAATTTGAACCCTTCGAAGGAGTATGGGCCTTACCGGGTGGTTTTGTCGGGATGGAAGAGACTTTAGTTCAAGCCTGCCACCGTGAGCTTTTTGAAGAGACCGGCATAAAAGGGGTAAAACTATATCAATTTTATACTTTCGACGCAGTCGATCGCGATCCGCGTGATCGTACAATTTCAACTGTTTTTTACGGCAGGATTCAAGAGACTCTCGATGTTGCTGGTGGCGACGATGCCAACAAAGCCGATTGGTTTCCAATAATTTCATTACCTGAGATGGCGTTCGACCATGCCGAAATCATCGGGAAATTTATTAGGGAAAAGCTTTAAGAATCCGTTTGTCAATTACCGGATGTGAACCTCACCCTTACCCCTACACGGGAGTGGTGAAGTTGTCAATTATCTGATACACGAATGCAAATAGGTTACGGTTTGAGGTCCTTCATTAAAAAGCAGATCCAAAATACTAAGATTGGGTACAAATCCCCATTTTTCATTGAATACCTGAGTATAAGGGGTTGAAAAAAAATGGTGATCAGGATCTTGCTTTTGAGATTTCGGGTGTATCGTGTAACGAAAGTCATCTGTTGTTTCAGGAACCTCCCCTTTAGGGTAATATTCCTCTGTATAGTTTATTGTCAAATTTAGATTAATTGCCTTAAGAATAGCGTTTTGTATTTCAAGGTTAAAATCAAATAAGTATTTCCATTTTTTTTCGCGAAAGAACGGTGCCAGATCATCGGCGTAATATTCAAAAAACGGTGAGTTATTGTAGGCAGACGAAATCCCGCGCCAGTGAATTTGCTGCCAGAGTTGATCATACGAAAGCTTCAGATCTCTGATTGGTCCTTTTGCCCGTGGGCCATCTACCACGGGTAGCGTTAAATGCAATGGACCGTTGGCGGCAAGGATAACAGTGCGATTTCGGTAAGATTGCTTCAGGTAACTCTCACAATACTCGATATAAATTTGCTGATAGCTAACCAATTTTGTAAAATACTGTATAGGTGCAAGATACGCACTGCTCAGTAAAAC
>Ga0209123_1003942_pt1 | contig 10624 bp, 11 predicted proteins | sample BarGraIncu00431A_FD_184500 | JGI IMG/M metagenome (GOLD analysis project Ga0209123, IMG submission 184500) | Arctic peat soil microbial communities from Barrow, Alaska, USA - Barrow Graham LP Incubations 004-31A (SPAdes) (version 2) | ecosystem: Environmental > Terrestrial > Soil > Wetlands >...
AATTGGACTTGCAGTGCACCGAAACGCAAGGCTGGCTGCTGCAGGGCGACAGCGGCTTGTCGCGCAAAGGTCCCCAGGCAGCGCAGGCGAGCTACTACTACAGCCTGCCGCAGTTGGCGGTGAGCGGCCAGATCACGCTGCAGGGCCAGCAGTTTCAACTGGACACCGCCGCGCCCCATGCGGCCTGGCTCGACCATGAGTGGAGTCAGTCGCTGCTGCCGCCTCAGGCGGTGGGTTGGGACTGGATCGGCATGAACCTGCAAGACGGCAGTGCGCTGACCGCGTTTCGCTTGCGCGACCCGGCAGGGGGCACGCTCTGGGACGGCGGCTCGTTTCGCCCGGCCACGCGGGGAGCGCCAGCCCGGGCCTTTGCGCCCGGTGAGGTGGTGTTTGAGCCGTTGCGCTATTGGCGCAGCCCGGTGACGCAGGCGCGTTACCCGGTGGAGTGGCAGGTACGCACGCCGGTTGCGGTCTACCGCGTCCAAGCCCTCATCGACGATCAGGAACTCGACAGCCGAAATTCCACCGGCGCGGTTTACTGGGAAGGCTTGAGCGAGCTGATGGACAGCCAGGGCCATCGAGTCGGGCACGGCTACCTGGAGATGACCGGCTATGCCGGTGCGCTGCGGCTCTAGGCCAGGCAGCACAACATCAATGCACCCCAACGGCGGCATCGACATTGCTGCCTGAACCGCCAGCGCCGCCTGCACTGCCAGCGAGTTTGGGCCTGGCAAACCACACCACCGGTATCAACAGCAGAAAAATCAACGCCGATGCAAAAAATACATCGTCAATGGACAACATATAAACACCGGGGTATCACCCTGGCCGAAACCCTGATGATCTTTGCCGTGGGCTCCGGACTGGGCCTGGCCGGTGGCCTGTGACTGGCGCTGGTGCCAATGGCATCCGCCATTCTGGAACCCTACGTCAAGGCCATGAACGCCATGCCGCGCATCATCCTTGCGCCCATTTTCTCGGTCTGGTTCGGGCTGGACATGGGCTCCAAAGTGGCACTGGGCGTGACGCTGGTGTTTTTCATCGTGTTTTTTAACGCCTACCAGGATATCAAAGAGGTTAGCCCCGTGGTGTTGGCCAATGCTCGCATGCTGGGTGCCAACCAGCGCCAGCTGCTGCGCCACGTCTACCTGCCCAGCGCGACCAGCTCGGTGTTCAGCTCACTGCACACCGCGGTGGGCCTAGCCTTTGTGGGCGCGGTGGTCGGTGAATACCTGGGCTCTAGCCAGGGCATGGGTTACCTGATCCTGCAGGCCGAGGACGGCTTTAACATCAACACCGTGATCGCCGGCATTGTGGTACTGACCGCTTTTGCCCTGGCCATCGACGCTCTGGTGGGGCGCATTGAGTCGCACCTGATGAAGTGGCAGCCGCGCACCGGTGAAACCGAGAAGCTTTAGCCCGACTTCACAAAAAACCGGCATCAGGGATCTGCCGTTCGCACCCACTCCTGGCACTGACAAAGTTCCTTTTTTTCGCCGATACAAGAGTGGAAACCAACTGCAGCACCATGCCCTTCGCCAGGTTGCTGATAGTTGCCACTTCAAATAGCTATTGTTTCAACAGCAGTCTGTGCAGAAAGCACCTGGGCTAGAGCACTAAACAGCCCATAAAACACACGGTGCGAGGCAGATAACCGGTGAAATGCTTCTGGAGGCTTCGCGACGTACCCGCGCGAGGCGGCCTCGGTGGCGCCAGCGGACTCCATATTCCTGACAAAGGGTCATTGGTGCAGCACTTTGGTGATGCAAAACCAGGCGAAACGCACCAAGGTGACTCAAAGTTGTCATCCCAGTCGCATTTTGAACGGGTCAACTGGTGTTCAAGCACAAAAAAAGCTGGCACGCAAGCTGCTTAATACCCTACCAAGATATTACTAATATTTTGTTAATATATTTATAAATTTATCAATAACCACCCGCATCCTGCGTCTCTTTCAACCTTTTACCTTAGGAGTCCACCCATGACCAACCCCCGCTGGCAAGGCGTATTTCCCGCCATCACCACCAAGTTTCACGCCGATGAAAGCATTGACGCCGAAGGCACCGCCAAACACATTGACTTTCAGATTCGCAATGGCATTCATGGCCTGGTCACTTGCGGCTCTTTAGGTGAAGCCAGCACGCTGACGCTGGAAGAAAAGCTTCAAGTGGCTGACATCGCCCTCAAGGCCAGCGCCGGGCGTGTCCCGGTACTGGCCAATGTGTCCGAAACCAGCACCCGCGAAGCCCTGCGCTACATCAAGGGCGCCAACGCCCTGGGGGTTGACGGTTTTATGGTCATGCCATCGGTCATTTACGTCGCAGACGCCCGCGAAGCCATGCTCAATGTCCGCACCATGGCCGAGACCGCCCAAAAGCCGGTTATGGTTTACAACAACCCGGTGGCCTATCGGGTGGATTTGAAACCCGAACACATGGCCGAGTTGGCCGATTGCCAATGGATTGTCGCCATCAAAGAAAGCACCGACAACATCCGCCGCATCACCGATTTGCGCAACCTGTTAGGTGACCGCTACCAACTCTTCCTGGGAGTGGACGACCTGGCTTACGAAGGATTGGCCCTGGGCTGCGACGGCCTGCTGGCGGGCGTGGGCTGCACCTTCCCGCGCGAGAACGTGGCGCTGTACGACTTGATGAAGGCGGGCCGATTTGCCGAAGCCTTGAAGCTGTACCAATGGATGACACCCATGCTGCATCTGGATGTGTCGACCAAACTGGTGCAAAACCTGAAATTGATCGATGTGGTGGCCGGTGTCAGCACCGAATACATGCGCCGCCCCCGCTTGCCGCTGATTGACGCAGAACGCCAGGCGGTAGTGGACATCGTCGAAAAGGCACTGGCGACACGGCCCAAGCAGTACCAGTCGGTGCCTTGAAGCCAGCATGCGATCTTCCACCCCCACTCATTGAGGAATCAAACCATGAAAATCACCGCTTCGCTCTTTCCCCTGCTCGCCGCCATGAGCCTGGCTTGTGCCGCGCAAGCACAAGAACAGGTCATCAAAATTGGTCAAACCGGCCCGCTGTCGGGCCCCAATGCCTTTGCTGGCAAAGACAATGAAAACGGAACCCGCCTGGCGATTGAGGAACTCAACGCCAAAAAGATCAGCGTTGCCGGCAAAACGCTCAGGTTCGAATTGCAGTCCGAGGATGACCAGTGCGACCCCAAAGCAGGGGTCGCTGTGGCGCAGAAGCTGGTGGATGGGGGTGTGAAATATGTGATGGGGCCCTACTGCTCCGGGGTAGCCATTCCCGCATCCCGCATTTACAACGAGGGCGGCGCCCAGGTATCCACCGTGGGCACCAACCCCAAGGTGACAGAAGGCGGCTATAAAAACCTGTTTCGCATCATTGCCGGTGACAACCAAATTGGTGCCAGCATGGCGACATATGCAGCCAAAGTGCTGAAGGCCAAAACGGTCGCCATCATCGATGACCGCACCGCCTTTGGTCAGGGCGTTGCCGCGGAGTTCATCAAGGAGGCCAAAGTTCAGGGCATAAACATCCTCGGCCAGGAATACACCACAGACAAAGCCACTGACTTCTCCGCCATTTTGACCAACATCAAGGCCAAGAAGCCGGATGTCATCTTCTTTGGTGGGTATGCGCCACAAGCGGCTCCCATGGCGCGCCAGATGCAACAACTGGCGATCAAAGCCAAGATGCTGGGGGGCGACACCTTGTGCAGCCCTGAGATGGGCAAGCTAGGTGGCGATGCAGTGAACGATATGGTGTTTTGTGCACAGGGTGGCTCCATGCTGGACAAAACCAATGAAGGCCCGGCTTTCAAAGCCAAGTTTAAAAAACGTTTTAGCCTGGATGCCGATGCCTACGCCGCCTCGTTTTATGACCAAATGATGCTGATTGGTGCATCCATGCAAAAAGCGCAGTCGATCGAACCGAACAAGGTCAGTGCAGAAATGCAAAAGGGCAGTTACAAGGGCGTTGCTGGAACTTACGCCTATGACGACAAGGGCAATATGAAGCAGGCACCTATCACGGTGTACACCTTCAAAAATGAAACCCCAACACCCTTGGCCAGTTACTGATGCGACGGCGACTCGTACGGGTTTTACCCTGACGCAAAATCACTTGCCCCACTTTGTTGAACTCTCCATGCCCACGCCATGAAACAAATTCAGATCATTGACTCCCATACAGGTGGTGAACCCACACGTCTGGTCATTGCAGGTTTTCCGGATTTGGGCCGTGGCAGCATGGCCGAGCGGCGCCAGCAGCTTTCCACCCAGCATGACGCGTGGCGCACAGCCACTGTGCTGGAGCCACGCGGCAGTGACGTGATCGTCGGCGCGCTGTTGTGCGAGCCGGTAGACCCAACTGCAGCGGCTGGCGTGATCTTCTTCAACAACGCGGGTTACCTCGGCATGTGTGGCCACGGCACCATCGGACTGGTGGCAACACTGGCTCATATGGGCCGCATCCAGCCCGGTGTGCACAAAATCGAAACCCCGGTAGGTACGGTGCAAGCCACCTTGCACGCGGACCGCAGCGTGAGCGTGCGCAACGTGCCCTCATGGCGTCACGCCAAACAGGTGGCTGTCAACGTGCCGGGTTATGGGCTGGCCCATGGCGATATTGCCTACGGCGGCAACTGGTTTTTCCTGATGAACGATCATGATCAGCGAGTGGCCAGTGACAACCTGGAGGCGCTGATGGCCTATAGCTGCGCCGTCAGTTCCGCGCTGGCAGACCAGGGCATCACCGGCGCCAATGGTGCGGAGATTGACCACATCGAACTGTTTGCGGACGACGACCATGCCGATAGCCGCAACTATGTGTTGTGCCCCGGCAAGGCGTATGACCGGTCGCCCTGCGGCACTGGAACCAGTGCCAAACTGGCTTGTCTGGCGGCTGACGGCAAACTCGCGCCAGGGGCGCTCTGGCGCCAGGCCAGCGTGATCGGCAGCCAGTTTGTAGCCAGTTATGAGCGCGACGGTGAACGCATTGTGCCGACGCTGCGTGGGCGCGCCCATATCAGTGCCGAAGCCACGTTGTTGATCGAGGCTGATGATCCCTACGGCTGGGGAATTCGCACTTGAGCCAGGACGCAGACGTCATTGTTATTGGTGCGGGCATCGTGGGTTCCGCATGTGCCCATGAGTTAGCCCGCACCGGATTGGATGTCTTGGTGCTGGATGATCGCCGTGGCGGCGCCACAGCGGCGGGCATGGGGCATCTGGTAGTAATGGACGACAACCAGGCCGAGCTGGCTTTGAGCCGCTACTCGCTCGATCTCTGGCGGCAATGGTCGCCCCACCTCACGGCGGATTGCGCCTGGCACCCCTGCGGCACGCTGTGGCTGGCCGCCAATGCCCAGGAAATGGGGGCGGCCCAAGAAAAACAGCAGCGCCTGCAAGCCAACGGCGTAGACAGTCAGCTCGTGTCCGCCCAGGCACTGCAGCGTCTGGAACCGTCGCTGCAATCAGGGCTGCAGGGTGCATTGCTGGTTCCTGGTGACAGCGTGGTCTACGCTCCCAACGCGGCGCGCTGGCTGCTGCAGGCGTATCCCCAACGCATCAAGCTTCTTCAACAGGGTGCCCTGACCATTGAAGACAACCGGGTTTGCCTGGCCAATGGCACCTACCTGGCTGCCCCCGCCGTGCTGCTGGCCAATGGCATTCATGCCACCCAGTTCTGTCCGGAGCTTCCGATTCGCCCAAAAAAAGGTCAACTGCTGATCACCGACCGTTACCCTGGCATGGTTCATCACCAATTGGTCGAGCTGGGTTATGTGACCACGGCACACCACAGCACGGGCCCATCGGTCGCATTCAATGTACAACCGCGCCCCACAGGACAACTGCTGATTGGATCTTCACGCCAGTTTGACGATACCAGCCGTGAGATTGATGCTGCCATGCTGTCGCAGATGCTGGAGCGCGCCTTGTCTTATCTGCCAGGTTTGGTAGATTTGAATGCCATCCGTTGCTGGTCAGGACTGCGCTCCGCAACGCCTGACAGTCTGCCCATTCTGGGACCCCATCCCAATCGCAAGGGACTGTGGCTGGCAGTCGGCCACGAAGGGCTTGGCATTACCACGGCACCGGCCAGTGCGCACCTGCTGGCTGCACAGATCACCGGCAGCCCACCAGACCTTGACCCCACTCCCTATCTGGCACAACGATTTGAACCTGCCGCATGAACACAGACGCCAACAGCATCAGCATTCAGCTTGACGGAAAAGTGCACCCCGTTCCGGTGGGCGTCACTGTGGCGGCTGCCCTCAGCCTGCGGGGTGATGGCACCACAAGGCGTTCGGTTCAGGGAGAACGCCGCGCTGCATTTTGCGGCATGGGTATCTGCCAAGAATGCCGCGTGATGATCAATGGCCAGCGTCGTCTGGCCTGCCAGACCCTGTGTGCCCAGGGCATGATCGTGCACACATTGTCTTCAAAGGTCATTCCATGAAGACCGTTCGACCCCATTACTGTGACGTGCTGATCATTGGCAGTGGCCCTGCAGGCATGGCAGCGGCCCTGGCCGCTGCCCCCGCTGGGGCCAGCATTGTCATGGTGGATGACAACCCGGCGCCAGGCGGACAAATCTGGCGCGGCGGGCCGGGCGTTCAGCTGCCCTCTGAAGCGAAGATGCGCCGTGAGGCATTGCTGCGCCATGCCAATATCACGCAACTGAACAGCACGAAGCTAGTAGCCGTACCGCACAGCAAAGAAGTGCTACTGGAAGATGCCATCCAAGGTTGGTGTCTACGCTATGACAAGGCCATCATCTGCACTGGGGCGCGCGAATTATTGTTGCCGTTTCCCGGCTGGACGCTGCCAGGTGTGACCGGTGCTGGCGGGCTGCAAGCCCTCATCAAGGGTGGGTTGTCGGTGCGTGGAGAACGCATCGTGGTCGCTGGGAGCGGCCCGTTGTTATTAGTTGTCGCGGCAACCGCCAAGGCCGCAGGGGCCGAGGTGCTGCGCGTCGCAGAACAAGCGCCACTCTCTGCGGTGGCGGCCTTCGCCGCCTCGCTGGTGCACTGGCCGTCCAAAGCGGTACAGGCGCTGGGATTGATACATACCGGGTATCGAACTTCCAGTCATGTGTTAGCTGCCAGCGGTCAAGGCCATTTGGAATCCGTGCGACTGCAACAGGGCGCTCACATGATTGACATGGCTTGCGACCGGTTGGCCTGCGGTTTTGGACTGATTCCCAACACCCAGATCGGACAGGCCTTGGGATGCGCGGTTGACGAACATAACGCCATTGCCGTGGATGCCTGGCAGGCATGCAGCCTGCCAGACCACTTTGCCGCTGGTGAATGTACTGGTTTTGGGGGAAGTGAGCGGGCTTTGGTGCAAGGCCGAATCGCAGGTCTGGCAGCGGTAGCCAAGCGCGCAGATGCCCTGGCGTTGTGGCCAAGTCGACAGCGATGGGACGCGTTTTCGGCCTCCTTGCAGCACCACTTTACGCTTGAACCCCCTATCAAAAGCCTGGCGACACCCGACACCATCGTTTGTCGTTGCGAAGACGTTCGCTACGGCCAAATCGCCTCCTGCAACAGTTGGATTGATGCCAAGCTCACCACCCGCTGTGGCATGGGTGCATGTCAGGGCCGCGTCTGTGGCGCCGCCGCACAACACCTGTTTGGCTGGTCATTACCCGTGCCACGCACACCGCTGACGCCGACCCGCATCAGCACCTTTGTGCAAAAGGCAGTCAAAATAGACAGCTCTGAATAAGTCTGTCCCATGCCAAATCGCCTCGTCCCCAGCAAACGCCGTGCCGCTGATGTCGCCTATGACGTTATTGAGGCGTTGATCTCAACCCTCAAACTGCCGCCAGGCAGCCCCATCGTCGAGGCAGAACTGGTCAAACTCAGTCAGCTTGGCCGCACGCCGGTACGCGAAGCCCTGTTGCGCATGGTCGCCATCGGGCTGATCGACCAACAACCCCGGCGCGGACTCGTCGTGTCCAACATTGATCTGGCGGACCACCTTGATCTTATCCAGACACGTCGGGTGCTGGAGCGCCTGATTGCCGCGTGTGCCGCACGCCGTGCAACCGCCGCACAGCGCCAGGAGATATTGCGCCGTGCCGAGCGCATGGTATTGGCCGCGGAGGGTGGACAACTCGACGACTACATGCGTGCCGACCACGAACTCGACGAAATCAATCACCAAGCCAGTCAAAACTATTCAGCGGTGCAATGTGTGCAGCCATTGATCGTGAAATGCCGACGCTTCTGGTACGCCTATCAACACGAGGGAGAAATCAAGGAAGGGGCTCGCCACCACTTGGCCCTGGCCCAAGGCATTGCCAGCGCGAGCGAGAAGGCGGCCATGCAGGGAGCTGACCATCTCATGGACTACCTCGAAAAGTTTGCCCGGCGAATCATCAACAACTGAACCGGACGCCTGCTTTCAGGCCGCAGCCGCAATCACCTGTACCGCAGCAGCGATAAGCCGGCTTGCGCTCCTGCCCTTGGAGATGCGCATCCTTTATCCTTCAGTGCGTGATACTCCCGTGTTCACGCGCCTCTTCCGACATGACCCACAAGCTCAACGCCCGTCCCGCGACCGCCTCTTCCGAACGCTATCGTCGAGTTGCGCTCAGAATGCTGGTGCGTGGTCAGCACTTGGCGCAGGGAAACAAAAGCCATGAGAATCTCCTTGAAATTTAAATAAAATCAACCTCTAGCCCCCGCGCAGTCTGCGCAAACAGCTATTAAATCAATAGCAAATCACTCGGCCGCGCGTTTTTGCAAAATCTCAAACGCGGGCAGCATCTTGCCTTCGAGCACCTCCAGGAAAGCGCCACCGCCGATGGAGATGTAGCCCACCTGACTCGCGATGCCGTACTTGGCAATCGCCGCCAGCGTGTCACCGCCGCCGGCAATGCTGAAGGCGCTGGAGGCGGCGATGGCCTGGGCGATCACCGGGGTGCCGTTCTCGAACGCGGCGAACTCGAACACCCCCATCGGGCCGTTCCACACGACGGTGCCGGCGAGTTTGAGCTGTTCGGCCAGTCTGTTGGCGGTCTCGGGGCCGATGTCCAGGATCAGGTCGTCGTCCGCGACGTCGCTGGCTTGCTTGATGAATAGGAAATTCAACCACCTGAGCCCAAATATCGCACCTTCGATCAGCGTCAAAACCCGCGCTTTGCACCCAGTAATGCCAAATGCGGCAAGTCGGCGACCAAGAAACGCAGCGGTAGCGCACGGTTTGGGTTGCGCCGCCCGTCACAAGCGCAGACCCACCCCAGGACAGTTCCGAATCGCCGCTTTGGAGCTCACCAATTTGTGCGCTGATCGACTTGGTAGTCGGGTGCCGCTTGTACCCCCAGATCCAACGCTGGCACGGCATCCACACCCTCCCCCGCCTGCGCATCACAGTCGTCCCACAGCGGTGGCCCACGCGCCGGGGTGATGCGCGGGGCTTGGGCGTCCACGCCGATGTGATCCAGAAAGATGCGGGCAATCAGCATTGCCCACAGGTAGTGCGCTGGTGAGCGCTTGGCCGACTCAGGCGCTGGCGGCTGGGCGGCACCGGGAACGATGCCAGCTGCAACGCTTTGCACTGCCTGCTCTGGCGGGGCTGGGTCTCGGGCGTGTACTGGTTCAACCTGCGCCATGGCCGTCACTGCAGCGCGCAGTGGCGAGTTCGGTGCCAGTACGCCAAAGTAGCGGTGCCTATGGGTTCGTGATGGCGGCACCAGCGCGGCGATTCGGGCTATCAGTTCCAGCGGCGTAAGCACCAAGTCGGCTTGCTTACCGCCCGACTGTGGTTTGGGGCAGTGGTAGACCAGATCAGCGCCTTGTTTGCGCAGTCGATCCATGGTAAAGGGCGCGCGGGCGCAGTAGCGCAAGAGTCGCTCCAACCCTGTGTGGTCAGTGGCCTCAATGCAGACACCGGCATCGACCGAGAAGCCGCTGTGCGTGTAGGCCGGCATCGCCTTGGCATCAAAGCTCTCGATCAAGCCCCGGCCCACGAAGGCGCGCAGGATGCGCCGGCGCACATCGGCCTGCACCTGGGCCACGGCAATCTTATCCAGGCCGCTGGCCGGGTGAAAGATCACGCCCGGCGGTATTGCGGGGTCTGCATTAGCATCGCCCGCCACGGCCTCAAACGCCCCATCGACCACGCAGACGTAGAAGTGCACATGCGTGTTCAGGCTGGCGCCGAAACGGTAGACGAAGGCCACTGCGCCGATGCGCAATGTTGCAGGGTCTGTCTGTGCCGCTCCAGCGCAGTGTTCATGAAGGCTGTGCTGGATGACTCGCAGGAAAATTCGCAACGCGGTGTTCAGTGCTGCGCCATCGCGTTGCAGAAAATACCTCAACCGTTTAGGCACGAACAGCACCCACTGGCGCACCGCCAGGGGTGGAAATACGTGGTCGCCCAGGTGCGCCGCCGTCTCAGCCATGGGACGCGTGTTGCACGAGGGGCAGACTCCGCGGCCTTTGCAGGAAAAGGCTACGAAGAAGTCGTTGGAGATGACCGGCTATGCCGGTGCGCTGCGGCTCTAGGCCAGGCAGCACAACATCAATGCGCCCCAACTGCGGCATCGACATTGCTGCCTGAACCGCCAGCGCCGCCTGCACTGCCTGCACTGCCTGCACTGCCAGCACTGCCAGCACTGCC
>Ga0209123_1003943_pt1 | contig 10618 bp, 10 predicted proteins | sample BarGraIncu00431A_FD_184500 | JGI IMG/M metagenome (GOLD analysis project Ga0209123, IMG submission 184500) | Arctic peat soil microbial communities from Barrow, Alaska, USA - Barrow Graham LP Incubations 004-31A (SPAdes) (version 2) | ecosystem: Environmental > Terrestrial > Soil > Wetlands >...
TGGCACTCCTGTTCAAACCATCACAACTTTTCAGACAGGCGACCGCGTGCGGATGGTGATTGAGCCAAAAGGGCAGTGGGTTCACAGTGCCTATCAGACTGACGAACAATTCGTGGTAGAAGTTAAACCCGTCAAAGTAGACTCATCCAAGTTGACACCGGGGCCTGGGTATAGCGGTCAAAAACTCTCGCTCAATTTTCAAAATATTGAGGTACGGTCACTCCTGCAAGTCATAGCCGACTTCACCAATTTCAACATCATCACCTCGGACTCGGTGAGTGGTTCTGTCACATTGCGGCTTCAAGATGTACCTTGGGATCAGGCGCTTGATATCATTTTGCAAGCCAAAGGACTGGGCATGCGCAAGACCGGTACCGTGCTCTGGATTGCACCCAAGGACGAGATCAATGCCAAAGAAAAACTTGAACTTGAATCCATAGCGGCACTTCAAAACCTGGAACCGTTGCGTACTCAATCTTTCCAGATGAACTACACCAAGGCGGCAGAGGTTGCGGCACAGCTAACAGCTACAGGTGGCGGAACCGGGGCCAGCAGCTCTCGCATGCTGAGCCCGCGCGGCAGCACCATTGCTGAGGCCCGCACCAACCAGTTGTTTGTGACTGATATTCCCAGCAAGCTGGAGCAGGTCCAGCAGTTGATTGCCAAACTGGACATACCAGTCCGGCAAGTGTTGATTGAAGCGCGAATTGTGGAAGCCTCTGATACCTTTGGTAAATCACTGGGTGTCAAGCTCGGCGGGACTGATGTACGTGCACAAAACGGCGGTACAGGCGGATATGACGTGGGTGGTGGCAACAGTGTTGCATTTGGTACCAGCTACTCCAACGTAGTTGCAGCTACCGGTGCAGGTGGTACGGCTGATCTCACAAGCAACTTTGTTAATTTACCAGCAGTGGGCCAAAACGGCTACAACCCTGCAACGTTTGCAGTTTCGTTATTCAGTTCAGCGGCAAACCGCTTTCTAAACCTAGAGATATCAGCACTGGAAGCCGATGGAAAGGGCAAAGTTGTTTCCAGCCCTCGCGTCGTTACCGCTGATCAGATCAAAGCTTTGATTGAACAGGGTACTGAATTGCCCTACCAAGTTGCATCCTCCAGCGGTGCAACCTCAATTGCCTTCCGTAAAGCAAATTTGAAGCTGGAAGTGACACCGCAAATAACGCCTGAAGGCAACATCATTTTGGCATTGGACGTCAATAAGGACACGGTTGGTCAGTCTACCGCTGCAGGGTTTGCCATCAATACCAAACATATCCAGACACAAGTGCTGGTTGAAAACGGCGGCACGGTTGTGATTGGCGGAATTTTCACGATGACTGAAAGCAATGACGAAACCAAAGTCCCTTTCTTTGGCGATCTGCCTGTTGTTGGCAATTTGTTTAAGAGTAATTCCAAATCTTCAAACAAGCAGGAAATGCTGGTGTTTATTACGCCTAAGGTAGTTGCGGACAAGGTGTCGCGCTAATCTTCGATATCCAGAATAAATGACAGGAAGATGAGTATGAGTTTGATTAAATATGTGGCGGGTCTTGCGGTTGCAACGGTGCTGACGGCGTGTGGTGGAGGTGGTGGAAGTGGGAGTGGCCCAGCTACAACCGCTAGTGCACCTGTGGTAGTACCTACAGCGAATGCGACTGTTGCGTCAATTACGATCAACACCACTTCGGCCGCCTTGAACGCTGATGGAACTTCAACCAAGACCTTTACGATCTTCGCGTTGACCAGTGGAAATGCCGTTGTATCGGGTGCAACAATTGATCTTTCCGCTACAAATGGAGTCATCATAAGCACTCCATCGGTAGTCACTACTACCTCAGGCGCTACAGTGACAATGACGGCAGCAAGCGCTGATCAGACAAATCGCATTTCGACCCTGACAGCCTCTTGTAAGAACTGCTTGGCCGGTGATGCAACCAGCCTAGTAACGGTGACTGGGGCAAGTATTGTCTTGACCAATTCCGGCAGTTCGTCCCTGATCAATGGCGGGGCTAGTTCAACGCTAAGTGCCTTAGTCAAGGATGTGTCGGGAGTTGCGATGCCAGCAGGGATATCTGTATCGTTTGCATCAACTGATCCCTTAGTTCTTGGTTTAGGAGCAACAACGGTACCAACCAACTCCTTTGGCATAGCAACAGTATCAGTTTCAGGTTTAACGACAGGAAGTGCCAGTATCAATGTGACTGCGTTGGGTAATGCTAAGGCTCAAGCCTTTAATAGTGCCCCAGCGGCTTCTTTGCTGGTTGTTACTTCTCCTGCAAATAATGACACTATGGTTACAGGCGGTCAGAAGCCGATTACTGTGTCAGCACCAGGTGCAAGTAATGTTATCTTTGCGACAACACTTGGCATATTTGACAATGGGCTGGCTAGTAAGACTGTTGCTGTAGTTGGAGGAACTGCGTCTGTTACTTTGACATCCTCCCAAGCAGGTACTGCAACCATCAACGTCCGTGACGACTTATCCACTCCGCGTACTACGAGCCTTTCTTTAGTGATATCACCACCAATAGCTAACAGAATTACTCTAACTTCATTGGCAACAACGTTACCGGTTTCTACGGCAACAAATCAGAGTTCAGTTACTGTTAAAGCGCATGCAGAGTTCGATAGTGGTACAGGATATCAGTCTGTGGCCAATATACCAATTGTCTTTACTATGCAAGGGGGCCCATCAGCGGGTGAGCGACTTACGAATGCATTGGTTTATACCGATAGCGCAGGCAATGCGACTACAACGTTTATTGCGGGGATCAGTGCGACCGATTCCAATGGTATTTCAATTTCGGCAAAGGTAAATGGATCTGAAACCCCAGGTCCAGTTGTACAGACTGGAACATCACCATCTAGCAGTAACTTACAGTTAATAATTGGTGGTCAGGCATTGTCGGTTGCGTTTGGTTCTGCGACCGGATTACTAGAAAGCACTGACCTAGCTTTATACACTATGGCGTATCGGGTACAGGTTACAGACTCAGGTAACAATCCAGTCGATAAAGCGACTGTAAGTTTGCGCATGCGGCCAGTGGCGTTCAGTTTGGGCAGTGCCTGCACTGTGACTGCCACTTATTGTTCTGAAGACTGGAATGGCAATGGTTCTCTAGATATTGGAGAAGATGGTGTGCGCATACCCACTTCTGTCGCTACAGCGGGAAGTTGTCCAAATACATCCGCTACGGTTGTAGCCGCCAATACAACCGCTGTTGCAGCAGTGCTTGCAGCTGGAGGTCTAGCTCCAACTAAGGATACAAATTTGACCCCATCAAATTCAGATGGTGGTAGCGTTCCCGCTACCGTTATCACAGGTCCAGATGGGACAGCTTCTTTCACTTTGACTTATTTGAAAAACTCTGCTTATTGGCTTGTCAATAAGCTGACTGCAACAGTTAGTTCCAATGGAACTGAAACCAGCAACTCGACTATTTTCCGTTTGACCGCACTAGAAAAAGACGTTAAGCCAACTTGTTACCTCCCGCCGTCACCTTATAGCTATTAATGCTGCCTGTGTGATTGCCCTCATCGGCCTCCCCGGCTCCGGCAAATCTACCGTTGGGCGGCAGCTCGCCCGACGGCTGCAGTTGCCGTTCTTTGATTCCGACCACGTCATAGAGCAGCAACTGGGCTGCTCTATTCGTTCGTATTTCGAGCGCGAAGGCGAAGACCGATTTCGTGATGTTGAAGAATCGGTGATCGACCAGTTGACACAGAAACCCAAATGCGTCTTGTCAACCGGTGGCGGGGTGGTGCTGCGACTAGCCAACCGTCAACACCTGCGTGAACGGTGTCAGGTGATTTATCTGAATTCCTCCCCGGATGAACTGTTCCGGCGCTTGCGCCACGATGTCAACCGGCCTTTGCTTCAGGTGGGCGATCCCTTGGGTCGATTGCGTGAACTCCATGCGATGCGCGACCCGCTCTACCGTGACACCGCCAATTTCGTCATCGAAACCGGCCGTCCCTCGGTCAGTACATTGGTCAACATGATTGCGATGCAGCTGGAGCTGGCCGGCATCGTATTGAGCTCATGACGGATTTCCCGGTGGTCGTTGCCACTGAGCCGTCAGGCGTTTTGCAAAATAAGGCCATGTGCCTCTAAACTCAGCCTTATGAATGCTCCAGACCTCCAGCCAAGCCCGTTAAGCGCATGCGTCTCCATCGATCTTGCCGACCGCAGCTACCAGATTGCCATTGGCAGTTCACTTTTTGATCAGCCAGAAACATACGCAGAACTGCCCGCAGCTAGCAACGTGTTGATCGTGACCAACACCACCGTCGGACCCTTGTATGCGCCCCGGCTGCAAGCCGCATTGGGGGCCAAGTACGCCAAGGTACACACCGTGACCCTGCCCGACGGCGAGGCCTATAAAACCTGGCAAACCCTCAACCTGATTTTTGATGCTTTGCTGCAAAACGGGTGTGACCGCAAAACCATTCTGTTTGCCTTGGGTGGCGGTGTGGTGGGCGACATGACAGGTTTTGCCGCGGCCAGCTACATGCGTGGCGTACCCTTTGTGCAGGTGCCGACCACATTGTTGGCGCAGGTTGATTCTTCAGTAGGCGGCAAGACGGGTATCAACCATCCGCTGGGCAAAAACATGGTGGGTGCGTTTTACCAGCCGCTCAAGGTGGTGTGTGATCTCAGCACACTGAACACGCTGGCGCAGCGTGAACTCAGCGCCGGTTTGGCTGAAATCATCAAATACGGGCCGATTGCCGATCTTGATTTCCTTGCCTGGATTGAATGCCATATTGACGACTTAATAGCGCGTGATCCTGCTGCATTGGCGCATGCGGTCAAGCGCAGTTGTGAAATCAAGGCCTGGGTGGTGGGCAAGGACGAACGCGAATCGGGCTTGCGCGCCATCCTCAATTTTGGCCACACCTTTGGCCACGCGGTGGAGGCGGGGTTGGGCTACGGCGAGTGGCTCCATGGCGAGGCAGTGGGCTGTGGCATGGTGATGGCAGCGCATTTATCGCATCGACTGGGCTTGGTCGATGCTGAACTTGTACCGAGATTAACCGCTCTTATAAAAAAAGCTGGCCTGCCAATCACTGGTCCGCATCTCTCAGAGACCGACAACGCAGGGCGTTACCTGGAACTCATGCAAGTGGATAAAAAAGCCGAGGGCGGCGACATCCGGTTTGTGGTGATCGACGGGCCTGCCAGTGCTTCCATGCGCCGGGCACCAGAAGCCTTGGTGCGCGAAGTGATTGATTTGTGTTGCGTCTAGTTGCTATCAATGTAGTAGCTTCTAACGCATGTTCTACGGGGGCTATAGCCCAATTTCTTATATGACGCTTGCCGCTTTTGCCTGTGATCCGGCTCAATCGCGGGGCCGTCGTTTTTCGCAAGAACCGGCACCGACCCGTAGCGAGTACCAGCGCGACCGCGATCGCATCGTGCATTGCACCGCTTTTCGGCGGCTGGTGTACAAAACACAGGTGTTTCTCAACCACGAAGGCGACCTGTTTCGCACTCGACTCACCCATTCGCTGGAAGTGGCGCAGTTGGGGCGCTCAATTGCGCGTTCGCTGCAATTGAATGAAGACTTGGTTGAGGCGATTGCGCTGGCGCACGACCTGGGTCACACGCCATTTGGCCATGCCGGGCAGGATGCGCTCAACGAGTGCATGACCGTCTTCGGGGGCTTTGAACACAACCTGCAAAGTTTGCGCGTGGTGGATCATCTTGAAGAGCGCTACCCCCAGTTCGATGGTTTGAATCTCACCTTCGAGACCCGCGAAGGCATCCTTAAGCACTGCTCCCAGCACAACGCACAAGCCATTGAGCTGCTTGAGCCCGGCGGCGTTGGTCGCCGGTTTTTAGACCGGACCCAGCCCAGTCTGGAGGCGCAACTGTGCAATCTGGCGGACGAAATTGCCTACAACGCCCATGATGTTGATGATGGCGTGCGTTCCGGCCTGATCACGCTGGAGCAACTGCAAGAGGTCGCCCTGTTTGATGAGTACCGGCAAGAGACGCTGACTGAGTACCCGCAATTGCAGGATAAAAACCAGGGACGGCGTCTGCTGTATGAGGCAATTCGTCGCATGCTCAGCGCGCAGGTGTATGACGTGATAGCGGCGACTACCTCAGCGTTGGAAGCTTCGCGCCCGGATAGTGTGGATGCGGTACGTCAGATGGCGCCTTTATTGCAGTTTGGGGATGGCATGCGAGCCAAATCACTGGCTTTGAAGCAGTTTCTGCTGCACCAGCTCTACCGGCATCCCCAGGTCATGCAGACCATGGGGCAGGCCAAGCAGGTGGTGCGTGAACTTTTTGCCGCATATCTAGCGAGCCCGCATGAAATGCAGGCGCGCTTCATGGCCCGCGTCGAGGTCATGGACGACACCCGATCCACGGCCCGCGTGGTGGCGGACTACATTGCTGGTATGACCGATCGTTTCGCCGCGCGCGAGCATGAGCGGCTCACCGGTCATCGGTTGTTGTCATAAACGCGGTCTCGATAAAATTGCGTCAATAAAAACGACCAGGGAATGCCGTGAGTTTTCTAAATCAACTTAAATCGCAGGCCAGCGCTTTGCAAACCGAGCAAAGTACGCTTCAATCGCACCAAGCGGAGAACGCCCGGCTAACCGAAGCCGCCTCAAAAACGGCCTGGTTGTATGTCACCGAATTGGCCAAACAGCTCAATGTGATCGGACCGGATGGCCCCAAGCTGAGCCTGGACGGCAAAACGCCTTGGCCAGCCATGAAACTGGTAGATTTTCGAGTGGATGCGCGGCAAAAGAAGTTGCGCGATAAAGAGGTTTATGACTACATCGCGATGGGCTGGCGTATTGTGCCGCGCCAAGGCGCGGCGGTGGCGGGCAGCGTCAGTGCCAACTTTCCCCCGGATCTGCAGAGAATTGAAACCCGTTTATCCGCTGGTGCCGTCAAGCACGATCGCGTTAACGTTCGGCATCCCGAGAAAAACACCTTGCAGGCTATCCGGTTTGACTACATGACCGAGGCGCGAGGTAGCGTCACTATCACCGCCGATCACGATGCGACCAAGTTGACGTTTCGCTTGGGCAACGTGTCGGGCTTTGAGGTGCTCACTACAGCGTACCGAGCCGAATACATTCAAAGCCAGGTGCTGGACGAGATGGCCAAGTTGATCGTCGGACAAACGAACAGTTTTATTTAATTTAAGCAAGGCATCCATGCAAGTAACGACAGAAACCGCTATTGACGACACCCGTCGCTGGCTGGAGCGGGCAGTGATTGGTTTGAACCTGTGCCCGTTCGCCAAGAGCGTGCATGTGAAAGGGCAGGTTCACTATGTGGTGAGCCGCGCCCAGACGCCGAAAGCGTTTCTGGAAGATCTTGTTATTGAACTTAAAGAGCTGCTGGCCAGCGACCCGCTTGCGCGGGACACTACGCTTTTGATAGCGCCTGACTGCCTGTCAGACTTTCTGGATTTCAATGATTTTCTGGCTGAAGCCGATCAAGCCCTGGTTGATCTGGAGCTGGATGGGGTTTTGCAAATTGCCAATTTACACCCCGATTACCAGTTTGCCGGCACCCAGGCAGATGACATCACCAATTTCACCAACCGCTCGCCGTATCCTACTTTGCACCTGCTGCGCGAAGACAGTATTGACCGGGCGGTGGACGCCTTTCCGGATGCTGAAAGTATTTTTGAGCGCAACATGGAAACCATGGAGCGAATCGGACTGGAGGGTTGGGCCGCCTTGGGAGTCGGGCGTTCGCAAGGATGCCCACATCAGCCGCATGAAGGTGAAGCGGCCGGCAAGACGCCGGGCAGCATCAAGTCATGAAGTCTAAAAAAACGGAACGCCAGGTTAAAGCCGGATCAGCAATGGGCGAGGCACAGGCCCATGAAGTCAGGCCGGGTCAGTCCATCGAGTTGCTCAAGGAGTTGCACATCCTGACCCGTGACGGCAAGCTCAACCAGGATTCGCGCCGTAAGCTCAAACAGGTGTATCACCTGTTTCAGTTTATTGAGAAGTTGCTGCTGGAGTTGCCTGAGAAGCCGGGCGGTATCACTTTGGCGGACCATGGGGCGGGCAAGTCGTATTTGGGCTTCATCATTTACGATCTGTTTTTCAAGGCGCTCAGGGCTGGGCATATTTACGGCATCGAAACACGCGCCGAACTGGTCCAAAAATCGCGTGAACTGGCGACGAAACTCGGCTTTGACCGCATGTCGTTTTTGAACCTGAGCGTGGCAGAGTCAGCACAGTCAGACGAATTGCCTGCGCACATTGACGTGGTGACGGCCCTGCATGCCTGCGATACCGCCACCGACGATGCCATTGCGTTTGGGTTGCAAAAGCAGGCCCGATTCATGGTGCTGGTGCCCTGTTGCCAGGCTGAAGTGGCGCGTTGCTTGAGTCAGCACAAAGCGTTGTCTTTGACGCGCACACCGTTGGCTGAATTGTGGCGCCATCCGCTGCACACGCGAGAGATGGGCAGTCAGATCACCAATGTGTTGCGTTGTCTGTACCTGGAGGCCTCGGGTTACCAGGTGACTGTTACTGAGCTGGTAGGCTGGGAGCACAGCATGAAAAACGAACTCATTATTGCTCGCCGGACCGGTCAGCCCAAACGCGCCGCCGCCCAGCGCCTGCGCGATTTGCTGCAGGAATTTGGTTTGACGGATTTGTTGGAATTCCGATTTGTTTTACCAGCCGAAAACGAAGTAGCTGCCTGACACGTTCTAGTCTGTCGCGATACCATCCACTTTTGCTTTTGGAAACCCCTATGAAACGCTATTTAAACCTGAGCTTGGCTTTGATTGTTGTTGCGACTTTGGGTGCTTGTGCCAGCAGCAACCCGGATGTCATCCAGCGCGGCGATACCCAGCGTTTGGCGCAGGTGCAGGATGGTGTCGTGTTAAGCGTGCGCCCCGTCACGGTGGAAGGCAACCAGTCAGGCATTGGCGCAACCGTGGGCGGGGTGGTTGGCGGTATTTCTGGTAGCAATGCCGGGGGGCGCTCTGCAGGAGGCGCCATTGCCGGTGTGTTGGGCGCAGTGGCTGGCGCAGTGGTGGGTAATGCCGCCGAACGGTTTGGAACGCAGGAATCTGCGGTTGAGCTTTTGATTCAGCTTAAAAGCGGTGAGCGCCGGGCGATTGTGCAAGCCAAGGGCGGTGAAGTGCTGGCCCCTGGCGATGCGGTGATTCTGGTCACCACCGGTGGCAAAGTTCGGGTTACCAAAGCACCCCAATAAATCAGCGCGCCTCTTAGTCACGCACGAACAGGGTCACCAGCGGCTCGGGTCCGACTTGCTGACTCCAGTGGCCGTGAACCGTGGCGTCAAAATTGACGCCTTCGGGCAAGGTGTCGGCCGAGTAAAAATGCTCGCCTGCCTTGAAAATGCGGGAGCTGCCATCTTGCAGAAATATCTCCATCTGGCCACCCAGAATGAAAACCCATTGCGGTTTTCCGGTGACGTGAAAACTGCTGCGAAAACCAACCGGGCTCTGGCGCAGCTGGTAGCCCTCTGAGGGCATCAACGGCGAGAGCTGTGAGCTGGGCGTTCCCTCGGTCAGGGGATAAGGCTCATCGCGAAAACGGGCACGGCCATCCAGGTCGGTAAAAAGAATAACTTGGGTGAGTGAGGTCACAGGCTTCTCCAAATGAAGCCTGAATGATCGCACAGGAATAATGAGGGTCAGATTCCATTTAAGATGATGGCGATATTCACATTGCAGCTTTATGGCCCGACTACCCCGTCTCACGCTTCCCGGTTTTGCGCATCACGTCATCCAGTGCGGCAATAACCGTCAGCCCATTTTTGCCTCCCCGGCGCACTATCAGACCCTGCTGGATTTACTGGATGAAAATGCCAAAAAGTTTGGCGTCGCCATTCATGCCTATGTGCTGATGAGCAACCATTTTCATTTGCTGGTGACGCCTCAAACGGCGGATGGTTTGCCGCAGATGATGCAAGCAGTAGGGCGGCGTTATGTGCGCTATTTCAACGATTTGCAACAGCGCAGCGGCACCTTGTGGGAAGGGCGCTACAAATCAACGCTGATTCAGACGGAACGGTATTTGTTGGCCTGCATGGCCTATATTGACTTGAATCCGGTGCGTGCCGGGTTGGTGACTCAAGCGGGGGACTATCCGTGGTCCAGCCATGGGCACTACATTGGACAGCGGATCGACAAGCTCATCACCGCCCCTGCGCTGGTTTGGGAGTTGGGTAATACCCCTTTTGCGCGTGAAGCGGCGTACGCCCAATTGGTGCAAAGTGGTATCAGCGCGGTGCAGCAAACCGCATTGACGGACTCCGCGCTGAGTGGTTGGGCACTGGGCGAGCCAGATTTTGTGGCAAATTTGCAAAAAAGAACGGATCGACGCGTTGCAAAAGGGATTGCAGGAAGGCCTGTTTCTGTTTCGAAAAATATAGAAAATATGGCTGTAGCGCCCGTCAACAAAGCATGAGCAGCTATGAATATTGATGTGTCCCTTATTATTAAAAAATTAAAAAATTAACTAGATAATTGGAATCTGACCCCAATTATTTTGCTTGGCACTTTTGTTGCGTTGCGTTATTCTTCGCATCCATCGCAATTTTTTAGGAGAGCGCCTTGACCACGGCAGCCGAAATCCAACACCTTCAGAA
>Ga0209123_1003944_pt1 | contig 10613 bp, 11 predicted proteins | sample BarGraIncu00431A_FD_184500 | JGI IMG/M metagenome (GOLD analysis project Ga0209123, IMG submission 184500) | Arctic peat soil microbial communities from Barrow, Alaska, USA - Barrow Graham LP Incubations 004-31A (SPAdes) (version 2) | ecosystem: Environmental > Terrestrial > Soil > Wetlands >...
GGCCGCGCTGGTGGCGTGGGCGAGACGGGAATCGCCTCACGCGGGCCAGGTGGCTGTGGGCGTTGCGACTGCGGTGGTCCGAGAGATGCCGCATACGTTCGCGGCGATGTGCGCCGGCGTGCTGTCGGAGTACCGGGCTCGGTTGCTGGTCACGGAGACTGCGTGCCTCAGCCTGGAGGATCGTGCGGCGGTGGACCAGGCGGTGTGTGCCGACGTGGGGGCGCTCGAGGGCGTCGGGAGTCGACGCCTCGCCGGCTGGGCCAGGCGGGTCGGCTACGCATTGGACCCGGTGTCTGCCGTACGCAGGGTGGCGCGGGCTGAGTCGGACCGGTTCGTCTCGTTGCGCCCGGCGCCTGACTGCATGACGTACCTGACGGCGCTGCTGCCCGTGGCGCAGGGCGTCGCCTGCTACGCAGCGTTGAGGTCGGCGGCCGCATCAGCGGTCGCGCAGGGTGACGCCCGCGGCGTCGGTCAGGTGATGGCCGACACGCTAGTCACGCGACTGACCGGGCAGGAGAAGGCGGATGCGGTCCCGGTTGGTGTTCACCTGGTGATGCCGGCGGACACCTTCCTGTGCCGGGACTCCGAACCGACTCGGATCGTGGGCCACGGCCCGATCCCTGCGGCCGTTGCCCGCCAGCTTGTCAGCGCAGCGCCAGCGCTGCGCTCCTGGGTGAGACGGTTGTACACGGATGCGGCGGGAGGTCTTGTCAGCGGCGATTCGCGCGCTCGGTTCTTCCCCGCCGGTCTCGCGGAGCTCATTCGGATCCGCGACGACACGTGCGCCATTCCCTGGTGCGATGCGCCGATCCGGCACATGGACCACATCCAGCCTTGGTCCGAAGGAGGAAGCACGACACTCGAGAACGGACAGGGTCTGTGCGAACGCTGCAACCACGACCGGCAGACCCCCGGGTGGGGGACTCGCTACGGACCGCCGCGCGCTCGGCAGGCCGAGAGGCGTGGGGCAGGTCAATGGGAGCCCGCGGCATAGCGCAGCACGGAAGCACTCCTGCGCGCACTGTGGTGAGGCCGGATCCGTAACCCTGACGAGGAATTCTTCGAGGCTTGGCATCCAGAGGCATCCTCCCGGAGCACCCTCGAATCAGAGCGGAGGTCACCTCATGACCGGTAAGAAGCTGGTCCAGATCCTCAAGGCCATCGCGTACCCGTTCGCGCGGCTGTACGACCTCGTCCACAACGGCCAGGACGACATCGAGGGCGTCTACCCGGAGGCGTTCCACCCGACCGGTGAGGAAGCGGCTCGGCAGGGTGCAGTGAACAGCGGCTTCATGGCGGGGTTGAACGGCGGACGCTGAGCACGCCTAAGGCCGACTCGGCGCTCCACAAGACGCGCACAGCCCGTACAGCTCCACGTCGTGGGTGACGTTGGTAAACCCGTGCTCGGCGGCGATGGTGGCGGCCCACGCCTCGACAACCTTCGCCATGATCTCCTCCGTACGTCCGCAGCTGCGGCACACCAGGTGGTGGTGATGGCCAGTCGTCGCGCAGCGTCGGTAGGCCGACTCGCCGTCAGCCGTACGCACCATGTCCACGTCGCCGGCCTCGGCCATCGTCTGGAGCGTCCGGTAGACGGTCGCCAGGCCGACAGGGTCTCCGCCGGCTCGGAGCTGCTCGTGGATCTGCTGGGCCGTACGGAAGTCGCCCGCGCCGGAGAGGAACTCGCGGATCGCGGTGCGCTGACGCGTCGTACGTCGCTGTGGCTGCTCGGTCATCAGTGCTCGTCGTAGTGGTCGGCGTGGGCCACGTGGCGGTGGCCGTCGTGAACATAATCCACGTGGTCGCCGTGCTCGACCACCCGGTGGCCGCAGTTGGGGCCATGCACGTGGACGTGCTCGGGTGTGGGCTCATGGGGGAGCGGCTCCACCTCGTCGACCGAGGCCAGGGGACGTCGGCGGTGGCGCAGTGACGAGATCGGCCAGGACAGTGCGAAGGCGACGATCGCGAGCACCACGATGAAGGCGCCGGGGGGTACGTCGGCGTAGAACGACCCGACGACCCCACTCAGCGCGACGAGCACACCGATGCCCATCGCCCCGTACAGCCCGGCGCGGAACCCCTTGAACAGGTTCTGCGCCGTCGCGACCGGGATCACCATGAGCGCGCTGACCAGCAGCAGCCCGACCGTCCGCATCGCTGTCGTGACGGTTATCGCGGCGAGGACAACGATCAGCAGGTTGTACATGCGGACGCGCAGCCCGAGCACTCGAGCGAAGTCCTCGTCGGCGCACACCGCGAACAGCTGTGGGGCGAGCCCGATCGCGGCCAGCAGCACGACCGCGCCCAGCACCGCGACGATGATCAGGTCCGAGGTGGTGACGCTCGTCAGCGATCCGAAGAGGTAGTTCGACAGGGCGCCGGCGCCTTGACCCGCCGCGCCGGCCATAAGTACGCCGGTCGCGAGGCCTCCGTAGAAGAGCACCGCCAGTGCCACGTCCCCGGTCGCTCGGCCACGCTCTCGCAGCAGCTCGATGCCGACCGCGCCCGCGACGCAGACGACGACCGCCACTGGGAGGGGGCTCGAGTGGGTGAGGAGAGCGAGGCCGACGCCCGCGATGGCGACGTGGCCGAGGCCGTCACCGAGCAGCGACAGCCTGCGCTGCACCACGTACGTGCCGATCGCCGGCGCCACCAACCCCGTGAGGATGGCGGCGATGAGCGCGCGCTGCATGAAGGCAAGGGCGATCAGTTCCATGGCCGTACCTCCTCGATGATCCGTACGGTCCGGGCCGGCGGCTCTGTCTCGTGCCCATGGCCGAGGTGCGGCTCGAGGGCATCGTTCTGGGCGACCCGTCCCTCACGGAGCACGACCGCCCGGTCCAGCAGTGGCTCGAAGACCTCGGTCTCGTGCAGGACGACGAGCACGGACATCCCCTCGTCGTGGAGGCTGCCGACCAGATCGGCGAGCCGTTGCTGGGTCGCGAGATCGACGCCGGCGAACGGCTCGTCCATCACGAGCAGCGTGGGCGAGGAGACAAGCGCTCGCGCGATCAGCACCCGCTGCTGCTGCCCGCCGGAGAGGTGCACGAACGCGTCGTCGGCCTTCTTCGTCAGCCCGACCCGGTCGATGACCTCGCTGATGCGGGTCCTTCCCGTCCGGCTAAGACGCGTGAAAGGACGCCGCGTCGACAGAGTTCCTGACGACACGAGCTCGCGGACCGTCGTCGAATGCATCGAGACGGAGGCCCGCTGCGGGACGTACCCGATGCGTGACCAGTCCCGGAACTGAGTCAGGGGCGTGCCGAACAGGTCGATCTCGCCGTGCACGTGCGGTACGAGTCCGAGCAGGGCTCGGATGAGCGTGGTCTTGCCGGAGCCGTTGCCGCCGAGGAGCGCCACGATCTCGTGCTGTTCCACGACCATGGAGACGTCCCGCAAGATCGGTACGCCCCCCAGGCTGACGCCCAGGTTGGTGATGGCGACGGGAGTCACTGACATGCTCCTGCCGTACGAAGGGCGCTGAGGTTGCTGCGCATGACCGAAGGGTAGTCAGCGCCTCGGGACTGGGGCGTGATGCCCTCGAGCGGATCGAGCACGTCCGTCTTGAGGCCGAGGTCTTTGGCGAGCGCATCGGCCAGTGCCGGTGAGGCGAGCGTCTCGGAGAAGATCGTCGTCACGCCCTTCTCCTTGGCGATCTTCTGCACCTCGGCCAGCCGGGAGGGCGTCGGCTCGGCGTCCGGGGTGAGACCCGTGATGCCGACCTGCTCCAGCCCGTACCGCTCGGCCAGGTACCCGAAGGCCGCATGCGAGGTGACGAAGACCGTTCGCTGACAGCCGGCCAATCCGATCGAGAAATCGCTGTCGAGCGTGGTGAGCTCCTTGACCAGGTCATCAGCCCGCTGCTGGAACGCCGCGGCCGCGTCAGGGCGTGCTTGCGAGAGCTGCGTGGCGACGGCCGAGGCGTACTCGATCATCGTCCGTGGGTCCAGCCAGGTATGAGGGTCGAGCGCGCTCGTGCTGGGCGTTGTGGCTTCCCCGGTGAACCCGGCAGTGGTACGAAGCGGGACGACGGCGGCCGCGTCGAGGACGCGCTTGGGGCTCTCGGTCTGTACGGCGCTGTCGACCGCCGCCTGGAAGCCCTTCTCGTAGAAGACCAGGTCGGCGAACGCGACCGAGGCGACCTGTTTGGCGGTGAGCTCCAGATCGTGCGGCTCGACGCCGGGCTTGGTCAGGTTCGTCACGGTCACCAGGTCCCCTCCGACCTGCTCGACGACGTACTGCAAGGGGTAGAAGGCCACGACGACGTTCAGCTTTCCGGTGCCGCCGGCCGTCGCTGACGTCGAGCAGCCGGTCGCCAGCAGCAGTACGCACAGGGCGGCGAACAGGAGCGGCGCAGCCTTCATGAGAATGATTATCGATCACAGTTCAAGGGCTGACCAAATCGCCGACGGCCGTTGTTGCTAGCCTGCCCACGTGCGACGCTCCCGCGAGTATGTTCTCGGTGCGGTGATGCTGGCGCTCGCCGTGGTGCTCAGCGGCTGTACGCAAGGGGGCACGCACAGCGCGAACGGGCCAGCCACCGTGGCATCCCCGCTGTCGCCGTCCGTGGATGGCTCGGCATCCGACTCCACATCGACACACCCGACGGTGTCAGCCGCAACGTCCGCTACATCGACATCGACATCGGCGTCGCCGTCCATCTCCCAGGCCCAGGTCACCGCCGCCGGCGCATCTGGGACCAGCACGGCCACCACGCGGAAGCAGTCGACATCAACCGGCGTGCTCGCGTCGATGAGTCGCCCGTTCCCGGCGACCAACGCGTGGAACACGTCGATCGCCGCCAAGGCCGTGGACCCGGAGGTTGTCCCGCTTCCCGTTGAACTTCGGTGGCGGTCCTTGTGGTCGTCAGGCGGCGATCACGGGTTCATCATGACGCACGGTGCCGACAGTTTCGGCGGCGACATACGCGTCGAGGGCGGCGCGTAGTCCGGGCAGGTGCAGGTGTCGGTTGACGCGGCGGAACTGGCTGCGGGCTTCGATCATCCCGTCGGCGCACCAGCGCAGCGCCATGTTCCCGTTCTGCCAGTTCTTCACGTTCATCGAGTGGGTGCGGGCGATGGAGATCATCGACTCGATGCTGTTCGTTGAGCGCAGCGTGCGCGCGAGGGTCGGCGACACGTTCAGGCGCAGCACGGTCAACGTCTCGGGCAGGCCCTCGCGCAGTGACCCGGCGGCGCCAGGGTGGGTGCGCTCCAACTCCTTGGCCAGTGCCTCGAGCTGCGCCTGGGCGACCAGCGCGGACTGGGCGTGGTAGGCCGCCCGCATCCGGCTGGTGACCGTCGAGGCGAGCCGGTCGGGCAGCTTGTCGGCCACGTTGCGGATCTTGTGGAGTTGGCAGCGTTGGATCACCGGGTGGGTGAACACCCGCGTGACCGCGGCGCGCAGTGCTTTGCCGCCGTCGATCCCCACGAACATCGGGCGAGTCGTGTCCAGACCGCGATCACGCAGCCCGGTCAGCAGATCGGTGACCACTGCGGTGTTCTCCGTGGAGCCTTCGGCCAATCCGAGCGGGTATTTGGTGCCGTCGATGCTGATCCCGAGCGCGACCACGCACAGGTGGTCGCCGAAGTGCACGCCGTCGATCAGCAACGCCACCAGGTCGAGCTCGGACAGATCAGCGGCGAGCAGCTCGGCCAACGCGGTCTCGGTCGCGGCGACGAACCGGCGGCTGACCGCGGACTTGCTCGTCGAGCGGGCCGACTTCTCCACCTTCTGCCCGACCGGTTCGAGCCCGACCGGGTAACGACGCGTGGACAGCCCGGCCAGCATCCGTTGCATCGCCATCCGGCCCAGCACCTGAGTCTGGGAGAACAGCTCGTAGCAGGCCACCGGCAGCTCCCCGGAGCCGTCCATGGCGCGCATCCGCGGGCGCTGCACGGGCACCCGCCGCCCACCGAGCGTGACCGATCCGTCACCGGTGCCGTGGCGCACCGCCGACCGGTCCGGGTCGTGCTTGCCCTTCGGCCCGCATACGGCCTCGACATCGGCGTTCATCATCGCAGCCATCACCTGCAACCCGGTCCCGACCGCCATCGCGAGCAGGCCCTCCTGCACATCGACGGCCAACTCGGCCATCGCGATCGACACGACCTCCGCCAGCACCGGCGCACTCGTCGCGTTCTTCTGGTAGTCCTTCTTCACAGCGGTCCCCGTCCCCTGTCTCGGGTCGACTTGGCGGTCGCCCAACACCTACCGCAAGGCAGGCGTCAGGCGGGGGACCGCCACCTCAACTTCCACGAGACCCGGGACAACCTCCCGGCCCACTCGGCGACCTGCGTGGGAGGGACACCTGCATTGAGCCATAGCGATACGGCCGCATGGCGCAGGTCATAGGGGCGTTTGGCGAGCGGCGAGGCGTACTCCGCATCGGTGAGAGCGGCAGCACGTGCCGCAGTCCAGACTCGATAGGTGGTGCCCATGCTCAGGGGCTTTGCGAATGGTGGTGGCAGCGGAACGCCGGCGCGACCAACCCGGGTGACGAACAGGCGGCCGTCGGGGCTCGTCGGGAACGTCTCGATGTGCTGGCGGAGGATCTTGACGAGTTCCGGGGACGCTGGCACCGGTCGCGTGTCGCGCACACCACGGTGCTTCAGCTGGCGGTCCTCGTTTGCCTGGCCGGAGTCAGTCCAGGCACCGCCGGCGTCGGGGGTAGACGCCAGCAGGACCAGCTCACCCCAACCGGACTCAGGGAGTAGACAATCCCTGACGCGAAGATGTCGCGCCTCAGCGAGACGTAGTGCGGCGTAGTACAGACACGCGAAGTAAGCCTCCAGGGCAGGGTACGTGTCTGCGAAGACCGGATCAGAATCGCGATCACCAACCCACGAATAGTTCGTCGGTGGATCGAGGATCAGCGGGTGACGGCGGCCCGAACCAGGTCGACTTCGAACCGGCTCCGGTCGCCGCGGTGAAATGCCTCGAAGTACTCGACCGGTCGACCGGTGCGATCGGTACCCAGACTCTTCAGAAGCAGCACCGGCGACGTCCGGCGCAGTCCAAGAACCTCTGCTACGGTCTCGCCGGCCTCCCGTGCTTCCACCGTCCGCCGGCCCCGGGTGGGACGAATACCCATGTCATCCATCACCGAGTACAAGGACCCGTTCTCCAGATCGGCCCGTCGCAGTGTCGGCAGCGTCTCAGACGGAAGGTACGTCAGAGCCAGCACCCAGGGTTCGTCCTCGATCAGCCGCAGCCGTTCCAGGAGCACGACTCGAGCGCCCTCTTGGATCTGCATCGCGGCCGCAACCACCGGTTCGGCTCGAACTCGCTCCAGCCGACGAACGACACTGCGCAGATGCAGGCCCCGCGCCGCGAGGTCCTCATACAGCCCACTCAAAGTCTGGACCAAGCTCTGCGCCGTCTTGGGAGCAGTCACAAACGTCCCCCGGCCCTTCTGCCGATCAACCAGCCCCTCGAACTCCAGCTCGACCAACGCCTGACGCACCACCGTGCGTGACACGTCGTACTGTTCGCAGAGCCGCAGCTCACCGGGCAAGGCGTCTCCGGACTTCAGCTCGCCACTGTCGATCTGCGACCTCAGTACGCCTTTCAGCTGGTGGTAGAACGGGATCGCCGAGGAACGGTCGATCGTTCGCTGGGGGCGCTCCCGTGCTCGTCTTGTCATGACAGCCACCCTAGGTCACCAAGCGGCACCGGGTGCTTTGTACGAATCCATGATCAGCCTGGGATTGCACTTGTAATGACAGGATGCCAAGATGGCGACGACGAGCCGGACACATCAGGTACGGTGAGCGTGAACAGGAAACGAGGTGCCGCTCGATGCCGAGCTTCGCAACCCTACCCATCGAGCCCATGCAGATCCGGTTCGATTTCTGCACGTCCGCAGTGCAACCAGCCGGCCCGGTGCTGACCCGTCGCATGTCTTCCCTGAGCGGGTTGTTCGCCCGAGAGGATCTCCGGGCAGCCGAGGCCTCCGGAGAGGATGCGGTCGTGTACTCCGTCGTCTCCTCACCGGTGCCGGAGATCGCGAGAGAGCTGCCTCAGTCGATCACGACAATCCGACCCGGCACTATCGGCGGCGAGTTCTACATGACCAAAGGCCACCAGCACCCGGACCCCCAGGCTGAGATCTACCTGGGCCTTGGCGGCGTCGGGGGGTTGCTCATGTTCAATGGGAAGCGCAGCGCGTGGATCGACATGGCCGAAGGCGTCATCGGCTATATCCCACCCGGCTGGGCGCACCGCAGTGTCAACACCGGTACCGAGGACTACCGCTTCCTCGCCGTCTATCCGGGCTCTGCAGGTCACGACTACGGCTGGGTGCTCGAACACGGCATGGGACAGCGAGCGTTCTCAGTCCCGAACGGTCATCTCTTGACTCCGTCCTCTGCCTTCGCATGAGCGGGCGGCACACCTAGATGCTGATCGCACACGATCTCGGAACCACCGGCGACAAGGCGTCCCTGCACGACGAACACGGTCACCTGATTGCTGCCGTCACTGAGACTTATCCGACGTACTACGGTCGCGGCGGCGTCGTGGAGCAGGATCCTGAACAGTGGTGGGACGCGGTCTGCGCTGCGACCCGGCGCCTTCTGGCCACCACCGGCGTCTCGTCACAGCAGATTCTCGGCGTTGGACTATCGGGTCAGATGATGGGCGTAGTCCTGCTGGACGAGCACGGCGACCCGGTACGACCATCGCTCATCTGGGCGGACACCCGCAGCACCAAGCAATGCCAGACGCTTCTCGCATCCATTGGTGCCGAGGCGGGCTACCGTACCCTGGGGCACCGGTTGAACCCGACATACTCCCTCAGCAAGCTGATGTGGGTCCGCGACGAGGAGCCCGACATCTTTGCCCGCGCTCGCCGGCTGTGCCTGGCCAAAGACTTCGTCGTCTCCCGACTCACCGGAGTCCTGGCGACCGACCCCTCCGACGCGTCCAGCACCAACGCATTCGACCAGCGCCGCGGGACATGGTCCGAAGAGCTCTTCGCAGCCGCAGACCTACCGTCGGCCCTGTTCCCTGAAGTCGTGGCCTCGACGACCGTCGTCGGCTCTGTGACGACAGCTGCAGCCGATGCGACCGGCCTGACAGTCGGTACCCCCGTGGTGATGGGCGGCGGGGACGGGCCCATGGCCGCCGTCGGGGCCGGCGTCGTATCCGAGGCCGACGGTGCTTACGTCTATCTGGGCTCCTCCTCCTGGGTTTCGATCAGCGCCGACCAGCCTCTGCTGGATCTGCCCGCCATGCGGACCATGACCTTCAACCACGTCGTGCCCGGGCAGTATGTCCCGACCGCCACCATGCAGGCCGGGGGCGGGTCGCTGAACTGGATCGCCGACCTGCTGGCCGGCACCGAGGACGTCGGGCGCTTTGACCGCCTTGTCCGTGAGGCCGGCACCGTCGAGGCCTCCGGCGATGACCTTTACTTCCTGCCTCATCTGCTCGGAGAGCGATCACCGTACTGGAACCCCGAGGCACGCGGCGTGTTCGTCGGCCTGGGCCGCCAGCATGGGCAGGCACATCTGACCAGGGCCGTTCTTGAAGGCGTCGCCTTCAACCTCGCTACCTGCGTGGAGGCGTTCCGCGAGAACGGTGCCGCCGTGAATCAAGTCGACGCCATCGGTGGTGGTGCAGCCAGCGACGTCTGGCTACAGATGATGGCCGACATCTGGGGCTGTAGGATCCGCCGGCGCACCGTCGTCGAGGAAGCCAACAGTCTCGGCGCTGCCGTCACCGCGGGGGTCGGAATCGGTCTGCTGCCGGGCTTCTCCGTCGCACGCACTCTTTCCGAGGTCGTTGCAGAGTTCGAGCCTGACACTGAACGCCACCAGACCTACCGCGCTCGGCATGAGCGCTTCCTCGACGCCTACCGTCGACTGGAACCGTGGTTCGGCGGAGGCGTGTCGTGATCGCACCGCTCGTCCTGGTGACATCAAGGTCCTTCTCGACCGGTACCGACGACCTGATCGGCCGCCTCAACCAAGCTGGCGCCCGCGTGGTTCGCGGCGCGATCGACCATGACCTGAAGAGCATCCGCCCGGAGCTCGAGAACGCTGTCGCATGGATCGCCGGTACATCACCGGTGACCGCGCAACACCTGGCCGCCGCACCCAAGCTCAGACTCATCGCCCGCTACGGCGTGGGGGTCGACGCTGTCGACCGGGATGCGGCCGCGCGTGCCGGAGTGACCGTCACGAACACCCCCGGCGCCAACAGCGACGCTGTGGCCGAACATGCGCTGGCTTTGCTGTTCGCCGCACTGCGACGGATCGTGTCTGGTGATCGGAGTGTCCGAGCCCAGGACTGGACTGTGTTACGCACCAAGGAGATGCGTAACATCCAGGTCGGGATAGTGGGCTTCGGCCGCATCGGTCGGGCTCTGACGACCCGGCTCCTGCCCTTCGGGACAAGAGTGCTGGCCTACGACCCGGTCGTGCCTGCACCCGACATCATCGCAGCGGGCGCCGAGCCGGCTGAGCTGCTCGCCCTTCCTGCGACGTGTGACGTGGTGTCACTTCACGCCCCAGCCGGAAACCTCATCGTCGACGCAGGCTGGCTTGGGGCCGCCACCCCAGAGCTGATCCTGTTGAACACGGCGCGCGCGGCGCTGGTCGACGAACACG
>Ga0209123_1003945_pt1 | contig 10612 bp, 6 predicted proteins | sample BarGraIncu00431A_FD_184500 | JGI IMG/M metagenome (GOLD analysis project Ga0209123, IMG submission 184500) | Arctic peat soil microbial communities from Barrow, Alaska, USA - Barrow Graham LP Incubations 004-31A (SPAdes) (version 2) | ecosystem: Environmental > Terrestrial > Soil > Wetlands >...
TAATTCCTGCCACATGGATGTTCACGATCAAACTGTGGGCAATGAATGCGCCCGGTGTCATACTCCGAATTCGTGGGTGGTTACAAGCATTACCAGATTACATCAGCAGAGCCGGTTCCCTCTGATTGGTAAACATGTAATCGCCGATTGTAAGGATTGTCATAAAAATCTTTTGCCATCCGATCCTGCAACAGGTACAGCTTCGCGGCTTCGCTTTGATCCGCTTGGGATTGAATGCTACGATTGCCATAGAAGTAATTACCTGGCAACCACCCAGCCAAACCATGTTCTAGCCAAATATTCGATAAACTGCACCGATTGTCATAGCATGAATTCTGTAACATGGAACGGAGCAGGCATCAATCATGACTTTTTCCCACTTGTAAGCGGACATGCGGTTGCTGATTGCTATACCTGTCATAAATCTGGAAGTTTGTCGAAAATTTCAACGGACTGTGCATCGTGCCATACCAACAAATACAGCCAGACTTCCAATCCAAGCCATACTAAACTCGGTATTTCGAATGAATGCGTCACTTGTCATACAACCAATCCCGGATGGATTCCTGCCACATTCCCGATCCATAGCAATTATTATGTAATTGCCGGTGCTCATGTTTCTATTGCCAATGATTGTGCCACCTGTCATAACGGGAATTATACTAATCCTCCGAATACCTGCTATGGCTGTCACGCTCCTGCATATAACCAAACTACAAAGCCCAACCATATTACATCCAAATTTCTTACCGCTTGTGAAACCTGCCATTCGCAAATTGCCTGGGTTCCATCTACATTCAATCATACTACTGTATACCCACTTACAGGCTCCCACACAACAGTTGACTGTATTGATTGCCATACGACCGGATATCCCAATACTCCGAGTACCTGTGCCGGTTGTCACACTCCCAAATATAACCAGACGACAAATCCAAACCATACTACAGCCAAGATTCCTAAAACCTGCGAAGTATGCCATTCGCCAAGTGCATGGGCTCCGGCTAAATATAATCACAATACTGTTTATCCGCTTACCGGTGCACATGCAACGATTGCCAACAATTGTGACTTGTGCCATACAAACGGGTATTTCAGCTCCCCGAGAATCTGTTCTGATTGTCATTTGACCAATTACAACCAGACAAAGAATCCCGATCATATTGCAGCAAAATTTCCTACTACCTGCGAAACCTGCCATTCGAACACCGCATGGGTTCCGGCTTCATTCAACCATAATACCAATACCGTTTACCCTCTCACAGGTGCACATGCGACGATTGCAAGCAATTGTAGTTTATGCCATGCAAACGGGTATTTCAGCTCCCCGAGAATCTGTTCCGATTGTCATTTGACTAATTACAACCAGACCACAAATCCCAACCATACTACTTCGAAATTTCCTACCACCTGTGAAACCTGTCATTCAAATACCGCCTGGGTTCCCTCCACTTTCAACCATAGTTCGAAATATCCTCTAACCGGGGTTCATACGACAGTTGCATGTAACCTTTGTCATGTAAACGGATATCCCAATACACCCACCACCTGCGTTGGATGTCACCAACCCCAGTTTAATGCCTCAGCCAATCCCAGCCATACTAAAATCGGGATATCACCCGATTGCAAGATTTGCCACACAACAAGTACAGGATGGCAACCTGCTCTTTACCCGACTCACAATACCAAATATGTCATAACCGGGGCGCATGTTTCGCTGGCTTGTGTTACTTGTCATAATGGAAATTATAACAACACACCCAATACCTGTGCAGGCTGTCATACACCTAAATACAACGCTACTACCAGCCCAAATCATGTGGCAGCTCAATTTCCTAATACATGTGCAACTTGTCACTCACAAACGGCCTGGACTCCATCTACCTGGAATCATACTACCTATTTCCCGATTAATACGTCCAGACATAATCTCCCTTGTGCAACCTGTCATACCAACTCTGCCAATTATGCTGTGTTTTCCTGTCTTACATCAGGATGTCACTCCCAGGATCATAATCAGAATCAGGGTAGTGCCGGGTGTTATAAATGTCATCCGACAGGCAAAGCTGGTTGATTGTATAATGTTTTCTAAAATTTAATTATGAAGAAGATATTTGTGGTACTTCTATTACTGCTTTCAGGTTTCGGCCTGAAGTGCCAAACCATGGGTGAGGCAAAAGAAGGCTCTATATCTTTTATTACCTCTCAGAATGTGTATGTTAAGTTTCAATCCACTGAAAATATTACAGTAGGGGATACGTTGTTTACGATCCAGGACACAAAAAAGACTCCTGTTTTAATTGTAAAAGATATGTCATCAATTTCCTGCGTATGCACGCCGATATCCTCAAATCAATGGACGGTTGGTGATAAGGTTACAACTCAATATAAAATGGTCCGGCAAAAAAAAACAGGCGAACTTGAGCCCAAACCTGCTGTTGCTCCGATCTTCGCACCCGTTGATTCAACAACAGCAAAAAAGGAAATGCCAATAATGTCGAAACAGAGCATCAGCGGTCGCATTTCAGTATCATCGTATTCGAATTTTTCGAGTGTTTCCGACCTGTCGCAACGCATGCAGTATACTTTTTCAATGAATGCAAGGAATATTGGGAATTCAAAATTATCGGGGGAAGCATACATTTCATTTGCCCATAAAATAAACGAATGGAGTGTGGTGAAAGCTGATATCTTTAACGGGTTGAAGATATACAGCCTGGCCATGAACTATTCAATCAACAAAAATAGCACGGTATGGATAGGCCGGAAAGTAAACCCGCTGCTTTCGAGTGTAGGAGCTGTTGATGGGCTTCAGTACGAATCGAAATTTAAATCACTTACTGTAGGAATTTTTGCCGGCACGCGGCCTGATTATATGAACTACAGTTTCAATGCAAAACTTTTGCAATATGGCGGCTACGTTAGCCACGATCACACCACATCAAATGGCAATATGCAAACTTCGGCAGCTTTTGTTGAGCAGAAGAATAATGGCTTTACTGATCGCAGGTTTGCTTATTTCCAGCATACAAATTCTCTTCTTACTAACCTGTATTTGTTTGGTTCTGTTGAATTCGATTTGTATAAAAAAGTCATGAGTACACAGGACAGCACTTTTACCCAGGATAATAAGCCCAGCATGTCGAATGTGTATGTTTCGCTGCGGTACAGGGTGGTCAAGCAATTGTCGTTATCCTTATCCTATAGTACGCGGCAAAATATTATCTATTACGAAACTTATAAAACTATTATTGATCAGTTGCTTGCGATGGCCAATACGCAAGGGTATACTTTCCAGGTTAGTTACCGCCCCGGCAAATATATTTCCTTAGGTGCTAATGCCGGTTACCGTTACAGCAAACAGGATCCCAAACCATCGAAAAACCTGTATTCCTATCTTACATACAGCAATGTTCCCTGGATTAACGCCTGTGCGACCATTTCGGCCACACTCATGGAAACTACCTATGTTTCGGGCAGCATCTACAGTGCCGGGCTTTCGCGCGATCTGATCCCCGGAAAACTGTTTGGGGGTTTGGACTACAGGCGTGTTAATTACAAGTTCATCAATACAGATGCACCACTTTTACAGAATATGGCCGAAATGAACTTGACATGGATGGTTGCAAAGAGACTCTCTTTATCACTGAATTATGAAGGGACTTTTGAAAAGGCTAGAAATTATGAACGCATATATGTGAATCTGACACAGCGGTTCTAGCTGTTATTCAAATATTTACAAGCAAAGTGGCTTAGTGGTTTAGGATACAAATTTTACCATCACGAACTAAAAATCAACCGAACAATTTCATGAAATTTTTATTCAACATTTAATGTTCTGTAATGGTTATGAGTTCCAGAGAGAGTTCTTGTAATCATATTCCATAGATCTTTCAGTAAAACACATATTTCAACTATAATATGGGTGAACTATGTAACATCTTTCCAATATTGTGTAATGTTTTTTGGAATAAAGATGGTCAACTTTGTAATGCTGTATTTTGAGCCTTCATTAGGAGCATCAGAATTTAAAAGCACAGGAAATAATCATGAAGATTGGCAAAAACATTTTAATCTTTTTGGCTTTATCGGCCTTTATAGCTATGCCATTCTCAGGTTCTGCTTATTCGGTATTAACTCATGAAGCCATTATTGATGCAAGCTGGGAAAAATCAATCCAGCCCTTGCTTAAAGAACGATTTCCCGGTTCGACAGAAGCACAATTTAAGGCAGCACATGCCTATGCATATGGCGGAGCCATAATTGACGACATGGGATATTATCCGTTTGGATCTCTATTCTTTTCGAACCTGGTCCATTATGTAAGAAGCGGCGATTTTGTAACCGCATTGCTCGAAGAAGCCCGGGATATAAATGAATATGCTTTCGCACTCGGCGCCCTGGCGCATTATACCAGCGATATTTATGGTCATACTTTAAGTACAAATGTTGCTGTGCCTCTTACATATCCGAAGGATAAGGAAAAATATGGCGACCTGGTTACTTATTCCCAGGATCGTACATCACACCTTCGCATGGAATTTGGGTTTGATGTATTACAAACTGTTAAGGGAAATTATGCTTCGCTGGCATATCACGATTTCATAGGTTTCCAGGTTTCTCAACCGGTGCTGGAAAGAGCATTTTTGAAAACGTATGGTATAGATATCAATGATGTTTTCGGTGATCTTGAACTTGCCATAGGTACATTCAGATGGTCAATAAAGAATTTGATCCCTGAAGCAACCAAGTATGCTTGGAATATTAAGAAAGCGCAGATCAAGAAAGCCAATCCAACTGCAACTTCACGGAATTTCAGTTATAGGATGAACAAAGCTAACTATTATGAGGAGTTTGGAAAGAAGCATAAAAAGCCGCCGGTTACATCATGGGCATTCACATTAATAATGCGTGTATTCCCTAAAATAGGGCCACTGAAAGGATTACGATTCACTGAACCGGGAGAAGCAGCTGAAAAGCTGTTTGTTAAGAGTTTCGACACTGTGATGGTTCACTATAATGCATATTTGAAAAAAATACCTTCCAACAAAATCATGTTTGCAAATAAAGATTTAGATACCGGAAAGCTAACAACCCAGGGAGAATATGATCTCTGTGACGAGAATTACAACAAGCTTCTATTGAAACTTGAAGATGAAGATTTTAATCACCTTAGTCCTGCTTTGAAGCATAATATCCTTGCGTTTTATAACCATGAAAGCACTAATATATCATCCGATGATGCAGCTGAATGGAAAAAACTGACAGAGGCTATAGCTGAACTAAAAAGCGCACCTTCCAAATAGAATTCTAGCTAGACTTTTGAGTTTCATCAAGCGCCGCATTGGAAGAACCGGCGTTTCATTTTGCAGATATTTTATTGTGGTTACCAGCAGATATTTTATTTGAATACTTAATGAACGACAAGCCCGGGCGCTTATAAATGTGTGAATCATGTAACTATCCTCCAAAGTTGTGTAACGCTTTTGGTGCTTAACATGTTGACCTTTGTTACTGTATTATGTATAATACTTTGCTTTGATAAAAATGGCATTTGAATCATCCTCAATGGATTGGATTAATAGCAATTTTTAGTTTGAGCCTAATTGATTTGCCGAATGCATTAAAAATCTTATTCATTCACCTTTCAATAATTAAGCTATGAAAATAACTGGTATCGTTCTTCTGTTGATAGGATTAGTGTTAACCGTTTTTACAGCTTTTAAATTTTTCACTAAGGAGAAAGTTGTCGATCTGGGCGCAGTCGAAATAACCAGGAACGAACCTCATAACGTGAGTTGGTCGCCTGTGATTGGCATAGTTGTGATGGTAGCCGGAGGAATTGCTTTCTGGCAAGGCTCTAAAAGCAAATAGCAATTTCAATGGTTTTAATCCAAATAGAATTCTTTCTATGAAATATATCAACCCCAGGTTAAATACAAAATATTGGCTTATTGGAGTAGCGATCTTATTCAGCGTTCCGGCTTTTTGCAATTTGCCCGATACCTTGGTTGGCGCTAATAACAGCACTGATTTTTCTTTAGAAAAACCGGCTAAAAAAACCGGTATCTATCATGTGAACTATGTAGTATCAGGTTCGATTATAAGCATAGGATTGGCAAGTGATATCATAGCCATACCCAGGATAAAGGGGAAAGATGATCTTTCGGATGCCGAAATCAATGCACTGAATACGGATATTATCAACCCGATTGACAAATGGGGACTCAGGCAGGATGCTTCGCAAAGAACAAAATACGGCCATATTTCCGATTATTATATGTCGGGTGTATTTCTGGTGCCTGCTTTGCTTTTTCTAAATAAGCAGATAAGCAAGGAATGGGGAGATATATTCATGATGTATGTTGAAGGACATATCATCACATTTTCCTTTTACAATTACAGTCCCCTCGGACCTACTTTTAACAACAAATTCCGCCCTGTGACCTATTATACTGAACTCCCGATGGCAGACCGGCAAAATGGCAACAACAGGAACTCATTTTACAGCGGTCACACTGCTTCTGTATCCTACACCACTTTCTTTATGGCTAAGGTTTACTGCGATTATCACCCGGATTTGAACACTGGGGGCAGAATTCTAGCATATTCAGCCGCATTGGTTCCAGCTGCATTCGAAGGTTATTTTCGTGTTAAATCACTGGCTCATTTTCCTTCGGATAGTATGGTTGGTCTGGCTCTGGGAGTTGCTGTCGGCATCATTGTGCCTGAACTTCATAAGAACCGCAAACAAAAGCTTACGGTAGGCATGTTTGATGTTCCCGGAGGAGTTGGCTTAAGTACCAGCTGGAAATTGAATTAACAAAATTATTGTAAAACTGGTATCGGTTTGCCTGATAGCAGCTATGGGATGAATACAAACCACAGATTTTACAGCAGCCTGGGATTTGACAAAATACAAAAGACCTGCTTTTGATTTGAAAGCTGCTGAAAGCAGTATAAACACATGAAAATTTGCGAAACCTGTGGCAAACCAGATTAATAACAGATTGATAACTACAAACACTGTTAGACATAAAAATTAACTCATGCGAAATCTCTTCTTACTAATAGTACTGATTCTATGTTCATTCTGGCTACAGGCACAAAATGTTGTCACTCACGACACTATAGTACCTGCAAAGGGGAATGTGAAACAACAACTCAAAGAAATTAAAAAAGAAAAAGTGGATCAGCATTCTGATGCTAAAGGAAGCCAACCTGCTCTTGCACTTGTCGACACCACTGTGCAAAACAAATATGCAGACTTGCTTAATGACGATACTGCCTATAATAAAAGATATTCTTTGTGGGTCCCGGCAGTTGAAACGTTTGGACTAAATGTATTAGTGTTTTCTATTGACCGCTATGTGTTCAAATTTGATTATTCGGTACAAGTTGGATTTAATTCGTGGAAGCACAATATTAAAACAGGATGGGAATGGGATACCGACAGGTTTGGCGTAAATTTCATTGGTCATCCATATTCAGGTAATTTATCTTTTAATACAGCCCGTTCGAATGGTTACAATTTTTGGCAATCATTTCCTTTTGCAGTAGGGGGTAGTTTAATGTGGGAGTATTTTGGCGAAAACACTTTGCCTTCTTATAACGACGTTATTAATACTCCGGTAAATGGCGCTTTCATCGGGGAAATTACTTACAGGATCAGTTCAAATATTCTAGACGACCGTACCAGGGGATTTGAACGTGTTATGCGCGAAATTGCAGCTGGTCTTATAGATCCTGCTCGCGGATTTAACAGGCTGATTCAGGGTAAAACTTTCAGGAAAACCAACGTGGAAGTTTACCAGAAGGAACCTCTCAACTTTACCCTGTATGCTGGCGTGCAAAAACTTGATAAAGATCCTCAATATGCATCCAAATCGGGAGGTTATAATGGAATATTAAACCTGCAGCTCGATTATGGAAATCCGTTCGAAAACAGGAAGCGAAAACCTTATGACTTTTTTAAGCTAAGAGTTGGAGTAAGCTCTGGTGTAGGACGGAAATACCTGGACCAGGCAACCGGGTATGGAATTCTGACCGGTAAAAATTTTATGGCTGATTCCGGCAATAAGGCAATGCTTTTGGGTGCGTACCAATATTATGACTATTGGGATAATAAGACTTTTGAACTGGGAGCAATAGGTTTTGGCGCAGGTATTATCACCAAGCTGCCGGTAAACCAGGCTTCAAAATCAAATCTGTACACTTCAATTCATATCGCAGTAGTGCCATTTGCCGGCGTAAGTACACGCTTGCCGGATACCACGCAATTCAGGGATTATAAGTTTGGCGGTGGTATGGAAGGTAAGTTTGAAAGCACGATCAATGCCGGCAAAAGGGCAACAGCTTCACTCACGGCATATTTTTACTGGATTCACAGCTATGTCGGATTGACTGAGGATAATTTCATTACCATCATTAAACCAAGAGTTACGGTCAGTATTTACAAGAACCTGTCGGTCGGTTTTGAGCCTGCCATGTATTACAACAATGTAAATTCAGCAAATAACACTGACAAATTTCAACGACTCGAGCTAAAAGCTTTCCTGATGCTTTACCTGGAAGACAAGCAGCGTCGGGGCCATTACAATTAAACTGCGAAACTAAAACAATTTAAGTCTTCAAATCCCCTAATTAAAACATGTTGCATAGACTCCTTATATCAGTCCTGTTAATTTTCACCCTACAATCCTCCGTTCTCGCCCAGGAAGCGAAGCATGATACAATACCAGGGACTAAGGGCAAACTGGATGTTGCTCCTGAAACAAAAAAAGAGAGAAGACAGGAAAAAAAGCTTTACAGCATTTCCCAATTCGGTCGGGAATCTCTTTTATTTATAAAGCAGCCTTTACGATGGAAGGGGAAGGATTGGATTATGGTAGGGGGATTAGCCGCAGGAACTGCTTTGCTCACCATGGCTGATCAACCGCTGCGTAATGCGACACAGGGCGATCAGAAATACTATTACAGCGTTCCGGTTGTCGCCGGCCGGGTATTTGGCGAGTGGTATTCTATCATTGGTGTTGCCGGATCGTTTGGCGCTTACGGAATGATAGCAAAAGATACTTCAGCAAAAAAAATAGCTATCGAATTATTCCAGGCAGGATTGTATTCCGAACTAGTTACCGGGATTCTTAAAACAGTGGTTGGGAGGGCGAGACCGTATATGAACGAGGGATCAGGTTCTTTTCGTCCGTTTACATTTTTCAATGCCGATTATAATTCATTTCCCAGCGGTCACTCAACCAGCGCTTTCGCGCTTTCAACAGTAATGTCAAGACATGCCCACTCAACTGCTCTAAAAATTATAGCTTATACGCCGGCTGCTTTAACGCTTTTTTCCCGTATTTACCAGGATAAACATTGGGTATCAGATGAGCTCCTTGGAGCAGCAATTGGCTATTTTGTGGGCAACTGGGTAGTAGATCTTCATGAATCAAAAAGGCATAAGATAAACGTCGCAGTTACTTCCATTTATCCGCCTGCAGTTAATATTGATCTTGATAGTTTTTTTCCAAGCCGTAACATCATATTAGCTTCAGCAAGAAAATAAAAAACAATAATTTTAACGGATGTTGACCAGAGCTTATTAATGTGCATCCAGGGAATGAAGCATATAAATGCTGTGCCGAAGTGTCGGAGTTATTTCAGTCATATATTCCTCAACAGCTTTTACACTGCCAGGTAAAGTATAAACAAGTGTGTTTTTCATAACGCCGGCAATGGCCCTGGATAACAGCGCATTTGGTTTTAAACTGCCATATTTAAACCTGATCAGTTCCATAATACCTGGAATTTCTTTGTCAAGAAATGGACTTACCGCATCCGGTGTGATATCGCGGGGACCTATGCCAGTTCCACCAGTGGTGATTACAATATCAAACTGATTTTCGCGGGCTTCATTCAAAAGAGATCTGAGAAACTCTGCATCATCTGGTATAAGTTTACGTTCAATTACAAATTGCCATTTTTCGGTTTCAAAAAATGAAGACAAAATCTGTTCGATTTTAGGACCGGAACGATCGCTGTATTCTCCCCGGCTGGCTCGGTCGCTTAGGGTTATGATCATCGCTTTGTAAACACGTGGTGAATAAATAACACTATCACCTGCTTTAACAATGCCATTTTTAATTACCCTGGCAAAAATCCCTTCTTTAGGCATCACGCAATTGCCTACTTCTTTGAAGATTGCACAGGAAGTCCCATGACATTCTTTGCCAATCTGTGTGATTTCAAGTTCCACATCGCCAATGCTAAGCCGGTCAAGTGGATGTGTATTTACCAGTTCGAGGCCTTTGGTGGTAATATTTTCAGCAAATTCTCCATATTTGATTTTTCGGCCAGCAGCATGAGTGAACCGCTGGACACTTTCGTCCGCCAGCAGGCTTACCTGCCGGTGCCAGTCGCCGGCATGGGCATCGTGAGCAACACCAAGCTCGTTCAATTCAATTTCAGGAACAGGTACTTTTATAGTTCCTTTTTTCTCGCTTATATTTACCGATACTACAATAATAGGGGAGGACATGGGATAGAAGGGTTTGAAGGGTTTGAAGGGTTTGAAGAGGTTGAGGGTTTGAAGGGTTTGAAGGGTTTGAAGAGGTTG
>Ga0209123_1003946_pt1 | contig 10609 bp, 8 predicted proteins | sample BarGraIncu00431A_FD_184500 | JGI IMG/M metagenome (GOLD analysis project Ga0209123, IMG submission 184500) | Arctic peat soil microbial communities from Barrow, Alaska, USA - Barrow Graham LP Incubations 004-31A (SPAdes) (version 2) | ecosystem: Environmental > Terrestrial > Soil > Wetlands >...
CATCACTATAGTCTGGTTTAGCAGTGATAACCTTCACTTCAAATTGTTTGAAATTACCTGTCACATGCGAAATCATAAGATGTGAAATAGAGAATCCCAAACGAGAATGAGCGGCATCGGAAACCCATGTTTGCGAAAAAGCTGTTAATGCAAATAGAATTAGTACGATTGATAAACTTGTTTTTTTCATTTTGTTTTTTTCTAATTTTTGTTGGAAATTTGTTTTAATTAATTGGCTAGTCATTTAAACAGTCAAAACAGATATTTTGTTCTTTCATCAATGTTGCCAATCGGATCTATTTTTATAATAGAGTCATAAGTCAGGATACAAGATTCAAGGAACTTCTAAATTTGCAAGTCAATGTTATATTTTTGATTTAATATTCTGAAATTAAAAAAATCGTCATGCAATCCTTTATTAGGACAGTATGACGATTCTAATTGCAATACTACTTTGCTTTATGCAAGTTTGAGATTAGTGGAACTTTATTTGGTGCCAGACTTTCAATTTTGACTTAATTTGGTGTTTTTGAAATAACATGAAATAGACTTTATCCTTTTATATATAGACAATTATGTATAGCAACATTCAGGATTATGAAAAATGTTAAAGAACAAGCTTAAATCAATTATTAAAAACTATTATATATTCGTTTTAACACGCTCTTTTTTTTAAAAAATAGTGAAATGTAGAACTTCTAGGTATTTGAGGATTTATATCCGACTTTGGTTCCACATAAGTTTGAACCAATTCCCAGCCATCTTCGCCCATATAGTTTAATGCTGCAACAATGGTTTCGAATCGAACAGGTTTTCCATTTTTATCTGAAATATAATTTGCTCCCCATCTTTTCCTTACACCATTGTCAATTTCAATATAATAAGTGCCTGAATAAATTAGCTCACAATAAACATACTTTTTTTGTATAGGTTCATTCGCAGTTGCTTGTCCAAAGCTGGCTACCAGAAAAGAAAAAATAAAAACAGTCAAAAAAATTAATTTTCTCATAATGCTGTTGGAATTGCTTTGTATTATCAATTTCAATCTGTAAATAACATTTCATTTTTGATTGATAAATTAATCTTTAATCTTTAATACATCTTACATTAAAACCTTCTGCTTTATTATCAAAACTATAATCAGAATTTGCAGTTGTACATTCTAATATAAGACGTCCTCCCATTCCATTTAATTCAGTAGATGACCAAAATACTCCCCATAAACCAGAATTATGAAAATCGCCTGTTGCATTCGATCTGTAACCTCCCGGAAGAGCAGTAAAACCACTGCTGTTTGTTGCATCACTATTTGCTGAGTACCAATGTACATTGCCAGACTCTTTTAATTTAGATCCCGCAACCGGATATCCGCCTAAATATGTTGTTAAGGTATCTATTTCGGTTTGACTTGGTACATGCCAGCCTTTTGGAGCCAGTTTTCCTGTACTTACAGCATAATAGTTATAAATCGCACCATATAAATCTTTGGAATATGTATCGTTGTTTACCCAACTATAACCGGCAATTGTTGAATTTATCCATTCATAACCATCTGTTACCAAAGGAATAGCTGTGCTATCGTTGAATCTGGTTGCTTTTAGGTTTTCTTTCATCCAGGTTTGATTGCCAATTTTCACCGTATTGTAAACATTGCCATCGATGTCAGTTACTGTTTGTGCTGCTGGTTTTAATGTTTTAAAACTTACTTGTTCACCATAAGCAGTCCCAACACTATTGGTAGCATAAGCCCGAACATAATAAGTAGAATCAGCCGATAATCCTGTTATTGAACTTATAAACATATCTACGCTATCCTTATCAATAGTTTTACTGTTTAATATTGTTGGATTGATAGATGTACTCCAGCAAACTCCACTTGCAGTAATTGTTGATCCACCATCGTTAGTTATATTACCACCACTGATTGCACTGGTTGTCAAAATTGAAGTTGGGGGAGTAGTAGTAAGGGTCGGAAGACTAATTGTAAGAAGTGAATTCCTGACGCAACGGACTGCTAAACCATTAATTCTTTGGCTGCCACTTCGACCAACACCTGCGCCATAACAACCGAGACTTCTAAAATAGGAGAAATAACCATTAATATCAGTCGAAGTCCACCAAAAGCCACCAATGCCAAAATCCTGAAAGGTGCCATCATTATTGCCACGATTACCGGTTGGAAGGGCAGAAAAGCCGGTTATATTAGTGGCTCCGGTATTAGGATCTACCCAATTGGCAAGGCCGGTTTCTTTTAATTTTCCTCCGGCAATATCATCTCCACCCAAAAATGTCGTAAGTATATACCACTCTGCGTCAGTAGGAACATGCCAACCTTTAGGAGCTAACTTAGCTGTGTTAACTGTATACCAATTATAGATAGCCCCGTATTTGGTGATTTTATTTTTTGTAGAATCATTATTATACCAGCAATAACCTGGTGTTGACAAACCTGCCCATGTTGCTTTATCAATTATCTGTGGAATAGCTGTGCCATCGTTTAGTTTGGTGGTTTTAAGATTTTCCACCATCCATGTTTGAGTACCTATGTTAATAGTATGATATACATTACCATCAATGTCAGTAACGGCTGTCGAGTATGTTTTTAATGTTTTAAAACTAACTTGTTCGCCATAGGCTGTACCTACACTATTGGTAGCGTAAGCCCTCACATAATAAGTTGAATCTGACTTTAAGCCTGTTATTGAACTGCTGAACACGCCGGTACCTAAACCGGATTTGGTTGTACTGTCTGATATGGTTGGATTAACTTTTGTACTCCAGCAAATACCACGGGCGGTAACAATTGTACCGCCATCGTTGGTTACATTGCCTCCACTGGTTGCACTGGTTGTCAATATTGAAGATGGAAAAGTAGTGGTGAGGGTAGGAACTGTGAGAGTAGGAATAGAATCCATTACGCAACGAATTGAAAATCCACTTTGCTTGTTAGGGTAGTAGTGTCTCCCCATATAGCTTACATTGTATCCCATATCCCTATTCCATGCCCAGGAATAATCATATTCGGTTGAAGTCCACCAATAACCACCAAGACCAAGGTAGAAAAAAACACCATTAATACTACGATTTCCTGCAGGAAATGCGGTGAAACCAGATTTGTTATTAATAGTCAAATCATTACCTATTGTACCTAAACTCGGGTATATGTTCCAATCTTTAGTTGCTGCTAATGATTTGGCGAAATTATTGTTAGTTTCAAAATCTCCGGTTGTGCTTCTATCATAGTTAAAGCCATTCTTTATCAAGTAATTTTCAAGTTTTGTCCATTCGGCATCAGTTGGAACATGCCAACCAATTGGTGCTACGTTTCGTGTATCGGTTGCTGCATACCATGTATAAAGTCTACCGTATTTAGCCACATTACTCTCCACTCCATTAAACGCCCACTGGTATTTGGGAGTACTTTCATAGCTAATATCTTTTGTAGAAGGTGTGGTAGTGCCTACTATGTCACCATTTCGGTATTTAGTTGTTTTCAGGTTTTCTACCATCCAGGTTTGCGAACCTATAGTTACAGTATGATAAACATTGCCATTAATATCGGTAACGGTTGGTTGAATCGCTGTATCATAATTTCTATAAAACGTAACACTATCAATTTCAGCAACTGGTCGCTGACTTACTACAATACCTGATCTGTAAATGTACAATGTATCTTGCGAAATGGCAAGATTGCAACTAAAAAATAAATCTATTAGGATGATTCCAATTATTCTTTTCATTCTATTTCCTCCGGTGGTTTAATATTTTATGAATTTATTGATTTCAATTTTGTTTCCGTTTTGTAAACGGCATAGATATATTCCTTTTTGAAAAGATTCAATAGGAATATTGATATAATTAGTTCCGATCTGGCTTTTCAGGTTTTGTTGATAGAGTACTTTAGCCTGAATATCTATAATCCGGATTTGCACATTTTCACCTGTTTCCGATTCGTAACGTACTTGTAGTCTGTCCAGTACTGGGTTTGGATAAAGCATCATCCTGCTGTTTTCTTCACTGTTAATTTCATCAATAGCAGTTATGTTTGCAAAATTCATATAACGAACATTCGTCAAGGCAAAATCGGTACTGTTGCCGGCTTTATTCATGACTGACATGTTACCGGAAGTAAAAATCAGCTTTTTAAGATCGCTCAACACAAAAGATGTTTGTGTGCCCGAATTCTCTTTTACATTAAGTGATGTTTGCGCTTGCAGGTTTGATAACCCAATGGCAAACAGTAAAATGAGTATCCATTTTACATTTTTTAGTCTCATAATTTGTTATTTATTATTTGAAAATCAGTATATTATTTTTTTATTTTGGATTTCAAATCATGATAGTATTTTAATGTGGGATAGCATATCATATCATGTCCAATTTTTAACTTCTAATAATCATATCCAGTAAGACAAACATCAGAAAGGAACTAGTTTCAGCATAAGTAACGTATCTCTAAACATGCTCTATACAAAATACATTCTCATTTAAAACTTATATCCCAACAATACAAAATACTTATCAGTAAATACGTCAAAAAATTTATAAGGTGATATTCCATTTCCCTGTTCTAGTCTAAATTCAAATGATAAGTTTTTATATTTTACACCTAAACCATAAATTAAACCTTGTTCATAATTACGTATTTCATGAAGTGCTTTAGACTCTTTTGTTGTATTTGAATTATAAAATATTGTATTTGTTTTTAAATAGTTTGTTTCTGATAAAGACAAACCATTTGAAATTCCGATATTTGCATAGATGTACAATTTTTTTATTGGATATTTAAAACGTACAAAATTGTTCATTTTTACGTATGATAATCCTATTGTTGAAAAATAAACCTGATAATTATTCTCATTTATAAAATTAATAGTGCTACTACTAACTTTATATGAACTGTACATTAACTCATTATAAATTGACCATTTACCTTGATTTCGAGGTAGAACGAACTCAATAAAAAGTCCGGTAGTTAAGTCAGTAGAATTGTTAAATTTCGTATTAACCAGATAAGGGTATAGAAGGCCGTAAAATGATAAAGAAGTTAATGAAATTCCGCCAAATAATCCAAGCTCGGTTTTAATCTTTTCAATTTTTCTTTCAAACTCAATTCCGGTTTGATTACACTTATAATACTTATTAAATAGATTTACAAATGTATATAAACTATAATCAGCTTTGTTTATATCAGATTGTATGGAAGGACAATCGGAAAGATAAATCTTTAATTGACCGATATATTTTTTGTTTTGCAAAATAACCAGTTTGTCTTCGCGTTGAACATAATATTTTTTGTTCTTCAATAGTTCAAATATGCCGTTATTATTAATATAGAATTGAGCTTTCCCCCATTTATTATTGTAATAATATAAACTTTTACTTCCTTTTATTAATGTTTGCAAGAAGACATTTTCAACTTCAAAATTCATTTCCCCACTATAGGATAAATCATTAATGTTGTTTGAACTTATTTCTGATTGAACATTTGCACTAAGGTAAATTTCATCTAATACAGCAAACTCTTTTATATCTGATGGTGTGTAATTAACTATAAGGTTTTAAAGTTTATCTTTAAATATTATTTTAGTTGGGTTTATTTCCCAGTTTCTATAATCTACATAACCACTTATCGAATCACCATTTAGTTTTATTACATAACCTGTTGTAAAATTTTCCTGACTAAAAATGAATTGTGAGAATAATATTCCAAAGCTCATTATTACAATTTTAAATACGTAATCTATTACTCTCATTTCCTTCTTATTTATGAACTCTGTATTTCTTAATTCAGACTTATATTTATTCATATTTATTTTAAAGTTGGTATTCTTACGAGTTACACAGAACTTGTAGAGGGCTACAAATCTTGAATTTACAACCAAAACGACAATTAATCATAGTGTGTTTTGTGTATAATTTGCTATTTATCAGTTTATAAAATGAATGTGTTTTACCCTATTGCGGATACAGGAATTAACATAGTTGCATAAAAGAGGATTATTTTTGTTATTTTAATTAATTTATTCAAGCTACAAATTTACAAATCTTTTTTAACATCGCCAACTGTTTAGATAATTATTTTTAAAATATTTTAAAAGTCCTGTATTTGTGCGGGTTTCGGTTAATAAAAAACCGTCCTGACGCATAGGTCGGGACGGCTTTCAATATAATTTAGGGACACAATAATTAATGAATAAATCTGGTCACAATGCTATACAACTGATTTTGGTATCGTTTATATATGTAAAGCTCCTTTTTGTTTACTTAAAATAAAGAAAGTAGTTTCTTAAGAGTAGTTAGATGGTAGTTAGTAGAAAAAATATTATTATTTCTGCAGATTACTTGGGCTGTATCTATCCACTACTAACTAGCATTTAGGGGTTAGGGGTATTTTTAGCTTCCGGATAGGCAATTCGTGTATGATAGATATTCTTGATTTTTTCTTTGAATACCGATTTTACGGTTTCTACGTCTCTGAAAGTGATTGGAGCTTCTCTAAACTGTCCGTCAGCAATCTGACTATTAATCATATCCTCCACCATTTCATTAACACTTTCTTCGGTATATTTAGTTAAACTTCTCGAACGGGCTTCTACAGCATCAGCCATCATGAGGATAGCAGTTTCTTTGTTATTTGGTAATGGTCCCGGATAAGTAAAAGCTTCATCGTTGGGTTTTATATCGGGATAAGCGTTGATAAATGAGTTGTAGAAAAATTTAGTTTTACTTAATCCATGATGTGTAGCAATAAAATTGATAATTTGTTCAGGCAAGTGACTTCTTTTTGCAATTTCAATTCCATCCGTTACGTGATTGATGACAATGCGCGCTGCTTCTTCGAAATCCAAATCAGAAAGTGGATTTTTACCACCCATCTGATTCTCGGTAAAGTATTCCGGATGTTGCATTTTTCCGATATCGTGATATAATGCTCCTGTACGCACCAACAAACTATTGGCATTAATTTTTTTTGCTGCTTCAGTGGCCAGATTAGATACTTGTAATGTGTGTTGGAATGTACCCGGTGCCACTTCTGCGAATTTCATCATCAAATCACTATTGATATTGGTAAGTTCAACCAATGTAATTGAAGAAATAAGTCCGAAAATCTTCTCGAAAAAGTAAATTAATACGTAAGCGAACAGTAAGATAACGCTACTAATGGCAAAATATAATATTGTTTGCCAATGTATCCGTTGAACATCTCCTTCAGAAATAAATTCAAAAGCCAGATAAATTGCACTGTAGCTCAAAAAAATGTACAGGGCAGTTTGGGCTAATTGTGATCGTTGAGTCATATCTTTCAGACTTGAAACAGCCACCATACCAATGACGATTTGTAATACTACGAATTGAATAGAGTTATCAACCATAAATGAAATAATCAACATAGAGATAATGTGCGCAAATAAAGCTGTTCGAGGGTCGTAAAAAACACGAATAATGATGGGTATCAGGGCGAAAGGAACCATGTAATAACTAAGAGTAGTATATTGCAGGGAAAATGCAGTAATGCCAACTATCATGACAATTAGCAATGAAATAAAGAGTAAATCACCAAAACTATCAAATATTCGAGGTCGGAAGAGGAAAATATACAAAAAGAATAAACTAATAAGTCCAAAAATCATAATGATTTCGCCAATAATTACAATACCTGATTGTTGAATAGACTCCTTTCGCTTCTCGTATTCAATTTTGAGAGAGTGTAGTTCTAAATAAGTGGCAGGAGTAACAATCTCTCCTCTATCGATAATTCTTTCACCAGTTTGAACCATACCAGAGGTTAGTGATAGGTTTTTTAATAAATCGATTTTAGATAACTCGGATGTTGCGCTGTCGTATTTCAGGTTTTCTACCAGATACAAATTTAAATCGTAGGATTTTAATCTTTCAGGTGCATCACGAACAATTTCTTCGTAAGCGGTTTTTGGTGTGTATACATTTTCGATAGCCATAGAGTGCGTAACCCGATTGGGCAAAATACAGGATATGTTTTCCCTTCCATCTTCTATTAATTTGTTGTATTCTTCTACCGATATAATTCCGATAGAATATATGGATTTGAACTTGGCTTTAATATAATTTTGAGAAATTGGTAATTTTCCGCTCTTTTTTTTCCAGTCAGAGAATAACTTTTTGATTTGGATGTCATTAACTGAAGTATCTAAGTGATAAAATGGAGTAAAATCTTTCAGAATTTCATCCTTTTCCTGACTAATTTGCTGATCACTTTTGTAGATAGGAAAATCGAAAGAAGCAGTGATTAATTCGTACGACCATGGTTTTCCTACTTCAAATTGATATTTAAATTTATCTTGAGAAGGGAAAAGTTCAACAATGAGCCCAATAAGACACACGAATAATGCGGCTTTAGTTATATTTTGAAGTTGAGCTTGAGTTGTTTTAATTTTCATAATTGTAACAAAATTAATAAATGAATGGATAAAAACCTAATTCCGCCGAAAATTACGAAAAAAATCTCTAAAAGTAGTGGATTAAGTAAACTTTCAGTATTTTTGTACGAAAATATTATCAGTAAACAGTTATCAGTTATTAGAAAACGAGTTTAATTGCCAATAATATAGTTAAGGAAAAATCAATTTGTTTCTATACTTTCAATTTAACGATTAAACTACCGATAACTTTCGGCATTAATTATAAAGAAATGACAGGAATCATAACTATCCCTCTTGTGCCCCTACGCGAAAGCGAAAGCGAACTTAGCGAAATGTGTTCACAGCTTCTTTTTGGTGAACGCGTCGAGATACTTGAAGTAAGCGACCGTTGGCTTTATGTTCGTAACCTTTCAGATAATTATACTGGTTGGGTAGATCGAAAAATGATTCAGATGATCTCCTCAAATGAGGAAAAACGTTTTGCCAATGCTCAGTCATACTGTGTGTCAGTTCCGTTTTTACTTTGTGATAAAACCATTTCCAATGAAAAAATGTTCTTACCGGGTGGAAGTTTGTTACCAGCATATGATCATGGTCGTTGTACTATAGGAAATGAGATATACCAAATTAGCATACCTTCTAACTCAAATCTGTTGGAATCAATATCTGAAAAAATTGTAAATTTTTCCTCTCAATATCTCAATGCCCCTTATCTTTGGGGAGGTAAAAGTATTTTGGGCATCGACTGCTCTGGATTTGTTCAAGTGGTTTTTGCTATGTGTGGCTTTCAATTAAGTCGGGATGCTTCACAACAAGTAGATTCAGGAAGAGTAATAGATTTTCTTTTCGAAGCACAAGCCGGCGATTTGGCTTTTTTCGAAAATGCTGAAGGGAAAATTATTCATGTGGGTGTGTTGCTTAATCCAAACCAAATTATTCATGCTTCGGGTTGGGTTAAAATCGAATCCATCGATTCGCAAGGAATTATTTCTGCTCAAACGGGAGAATATACACATACATTGCGCGTGATAAAAAGGTTGATTTAAGTTTACTGTCAAAGTTATAAAGTCTAAACTTAGAACTAAAAACCAAGAGCCAATATTTCGAACCCCGAAACTTTTTTCATCTTCCATGTAATATTATTCTTCTTTTCTCGTCATATATATAAACGGGATTATTAAGAGGTGTTTGATTACATCTTTCCAACATAAAAGTAGATAATCATCCTGCAATAAGTACTCACTAATTGTCAATTACCAATTGTCAATTAATTAAAGTATATGGACTCAATACAATTCAACAGTCAAATACTTACTCTTTCCGATAAGTTGTTCCGGTTGGCAAAATCGATCTTACGGAATGAAGATACAGCGCAGGATGCTGTTCAGGAGTTGCATATGAAACTGTGGGAGAAACGAACACATCTGGACGATGTAGAAAATGTTCCGGCATTCACAATGAGAGCGATGCGAAATTTATGTCTGGATACCATACGACAACAACACAACGAGGACGATTTACATCCTGAATTGGAATATATTGCACCAAACCCGTATCAACAATCAGAACAAAAAGATATGGTATCACTTATCCGGACTATGATAGACAGTTTGCCTGAATTGCAACGAACAATAATCCGCATGCGCGATGTTGAAGGAATGGAATTAAGTGAAATTGCTTATATCACTACGCTAACAGAGAATGCAGTCACCGTAAATCTCTCAAGGGCAAGACAAAAAATAAGAGAGAAAATACTGATTGAACAAAAAAGAGTGGAGGAAACAATATGGATAAAATGAATGAATTATTGAAAAAATATTTCAGGGGCGAAACTAACCTTGCCGAAGAAAAGGAGTTGAAACATTATTTTCTTGCTACACAGGTAAAACCGGAACATGAAGCATATCGTCCTCTTTTCGAAACCTTCGATCAGGAATTGAATGAAACAGTTCCTATTTTTCAAAAGAAAATATTGTCTTTGCAAAGTAATAAAAAACGATTTTGGATACGGACCATTTCATTTTCAGGTATTGCAGCTACTTTATTGTTATCTCTTTGGCTTATTCGTTCTCAACCAACTGATGATTTTGCAATTCTGCGTGGAAAACGAATTGATAATCCTGAATATGCACAACATTATGCCCAGAATAAATTAGATAAAGTGAATAATGTACTTTTAAAGAGCCTGAAACCTATGAAAAGTTTTG
>Ga0209123_1003947_pt1 | contig 10609 bp, 9 predicted proteins | sample BarGraIncu00431A_FD_184500 | JGI IMG/M metagenome (GOLD analysis project Ga0209123, IMG submission 184500) | Arctic peat soil microbial communities from Barrow, Alaska, USA - Barrow Graham LP Incubations 004-31A (SPAdes) (version 2) | ecosystem: Environmental > Terrestrial > Soil > Wetlands >...
CAACGTTACATTCTCTCCGTAATTGCTAAATCCGGGCAAATCCCAGTTTCTGCGAAATCCATCTTCAAATAGCCGGATAAAGTTTTCCTGAATCATTTTATAGTGTGCTTTTTATAGTGTTAATTTTTAAACACTACAAAAATAATGATTTTTTGCACACATAATGGTTTAAGAATCTTTAAATGTCGTTTTAAATTGATGAATTGAGTGCTTAGTGCAAGTCCGATCAGTCTTGAGAACTAAACTCAGTAACGCTGTTGACGCGGATATCCAAACGTAGATTAAAAAGGATAAGAAAATATAAACCGGCATAATTTTAAAAATGGTCGGAATGTTGAAAATGCGTTTTTTCAACTGTTCTATTCCGTCAAAACGAAATGTGTCAACTACGTACAGATTTTAATCCAAATGACATTGAATTATGAATCTTGATTTTGCTGAATTTATTTGAGTATGCTGACGAATAGAATGCCCGGTATTTCAATCCCTTCTTGTTCACCATCATAGTATCATGATGATATTGATGTAATATAGATGTAATATAGATGTAATATAGATATAACTTAGATATAATATATCATTAATGGTATATTACATCTAAGTTATATCTGAGTTGTAAATAAAATACAAATCAGTTAATACTTAAATAAGATGGTGATAGGATGAAGATACCCATCAGGGCGGTTATAAGGAAGAAATTGAAGGATGTTTTTAGAAAAGTGAATCAGAAAATTGAGGTTTTAAATTAATTTTAAGAAATTATGCAGGGTTTGTTTAAGTTCCTGAAATCAGGAATGCATTTGGGCTTCCTGAAATTGTAATTGCGGGTACGCAGGTTACCACTCCGCTCAATATTTAAACTATCAGGGAAGAAGTTTATATACACTTAAACGACAATAATCACTTTTGTACTAAGTGGATATTTCCATTTCTAATTTATTAAATTAACTCATATTTTGCTTTGTCCAATAATATTCACTTACTTTGTAGGGGAATATTTAAAATTTTGACAAAAAACAAATACCATTTATTATAAAAAAAAATGCCTATTGCCTCGGTCGTTAGCAGTAATTCAAAAAAAAAGAAAATGAGACAATTCTCGACAATATTAATCTTGATTTTGATTCTGACAGGTTGTACAGGAAAGAAACAGAATGACTCGGACAAGACTAATGACTTTGAACCTTTCACTTCAAAGTATATTGAAGAAATACGACGAAACCATGAATTACAACTTGGAGGTCCGAAACTTTCTTGGGAATATCGGTGTGAAGACATTTATCAACTTGAGAGTTTTTCACTTGACACATTAGAAATATTGAGAAAGTATCATAAAATAGCAGACTCAATTATAACTGATAACGACATTTATGATTTACTCAGACAAACAATTTTTCCTACAACGACAAAATCATTACCTGACAGAGACAAGACTCTTATTCAACAGGTGACTTTTGCTAATATTGATATAGTTTTCAATACTCTCAAATTAGACTACAAAGAATTTATTGACAAGTCGGATATATTATTTCTTTTTAGTCAAATGACTAGCAAACCATATTATTGGAATGAAAAGAAAATGTGTAATGTTAAGTGTGTTTCTACGAAAGAGTTAGAAGAAATCTATTATATACCCGACAACACACCTGGAGACTCAATTAGAACTTTATTGAACAGGTGCCGTGAGAAAATGAAAGCAAAATACGGACATAAGTTCTGTGAAGTTTATTCTAGACCGATATTTAATCGCGACAAAACATTTGCAATAATGACTCAACATAGTGGCTATTATGGTGACATTATGTTCTTTAGAAAGGAAAACAACAAATGGATATTAATAAAGCGACAAGAAACTTGGATTTCTTAGGAAAAATATACAACACGCTGACTCACGCCTCGTTCATTGGCTGACTGACGTGCATTTAGCAGGTTTTGTTCTCGCATTCACATTGTCTAAGGGCGACAGTGAATGCACCCGCAAACTTACAAATGTCCATAGCCTCAGTCGTTAGCTGCAAGCCGAAAAATAAGACATTGCGAAAGTTTAAGTATAACAAACAAGTAAATAGAGATGTATGCAAGGAATCTGTAGATTAACTTTGAAACAATGTGAACTTCAAAATTCACATATCTATCCGAAATTTGTAGTTGATAGGATGAAATCTACCGGGTCAAGATACCTGAGAAATTATACAACTCCTAACAGACGACAACAAGACGGACATAAAAAATATTTGTTATCACGAGAAGCAGAACAACTTTTTAGTACAAAAGAAAAATGGTTTAGTGAAAATGTATTTCATAAATACCTAGAGAATCGAGAATGTGAAATCGAATACGATGAAAATCTATTTTATTTTGCAATATCTTTTTTGTGGAGAATTTTAGTGCTAGAATTAGAGCAACCGGAAATAGAAAAATTCAAATTTACAAGTGAGATGAAGGAAGCGGAAGAAGAATGGCGCAATTTTCTTTTACATGGAATCTATCCTCAAAATTATGATAAGATACACTTAATACTTTCTGACAATATAGTAAATCATACCTTGCCTAGTAAAAATGTCGAATACTTTTTCACTAGAAGCATGGATGGAACAACTGTTTTTAACGAAGAATATAACAAATGTTCTATTTTTGCAAAGTTCTCAAAGTTTATTTTCTGGGAATTTGTCAAAAGTCCAGATGAATCTGGTTTAATAGGAACAAGAATAAATCCAATAAAGGGGAAAATGAAAGCTCCTCAGCAATTTAATAATGACTTTTTAATTAGCTTTTTTATAAATAGAATTCAACAATATGACAGAATGGAATTGGCTTCGGAAAACCAACAGGATAAAATAGAAGAAGAAATACTAAACGACAAAGAATATTATCAAAATAGTGAATTATTCGACACCTTGAATTTCGATTATGAAATGTATAAAAAGAATAAAAATAACAAATGGTAGTAAGTCGTTGAGTTTGCGTTAACTTGAAACAACTCAATTGAATTTCTTGAAAGAGAATTCTCAATATGTAAACAGCGAAAGTAAACATACAAACCGCCAAATGCCCATAGCCTCGGTCGTTATCGACAAGTTTAGAAAAAAAAGAAGAAAATGGACGAATCGAATATAGTAAAAAACATAAGACAGCTTTCATCATTTATTGATGATGCTTACATTAAATCGGAAGAAGACAAATATGTTATGTTTCAGTCCAACTTCAAACTTTTCCATAAACAAATAGAATTAGTTTATGAAAAGTGGTTTCCTAAAGCAAAACCGTGTAAAGATGTCGACATTATTAATCAAGTTTTTCGTAATGACATTGACAAAACATATACAAAACATTGGGTGAAATATTCAATGGCTTGCTTACTAAACTCTTCGAAAAGAGTTTATGAGAATATTATAAAGGTTAAAACTGATAATGATAATCAGTTATTTCTTTGTGAAATGAATCTATTGAAGGAAATGTCATTTGAGGCAGCTATTTTGATGGAGACTGGATTTGAAATAGTTGAAAATAAATCTATAGAATTTGGATATGGGAAGCGTTTACACATATATCCAAGAGAAACATTTAACGCTTCTCGACAGCTATTAAGAAAGCAAACAGCGAGAAGGAGTCTTGGAGACTTTGTTTTTAGTCCTAGCTCCATTTTTTTGATTAGACAGTCAATTGAACTTTGGCTACAAACAATATTTGCAATTAATGTAGTAACTGACAACGATAATAAATTAATAAAACTTCAACCTGAAAGACTTTTTGATTTGATTGACAACAAAGGTATAAAGGTTGAAACACCTGTTCCTAAAGCTGTAATTCAAAAGATTCATCAATGGACACAGTCATATGTACATGCTGGTTGGATTGCATATACTTGGGAAATTGAACATGCGCAACATGTTTTAGCTCCTATTTTTAATCCTTCAAACATTATAATTGACAGATTCCATTTTGACAATATTGAAAAAAAATTACAAAAAATATTAGATAACCCACAATTAAAACTTCATAGATTAACACGTGCAGACTCTAAAATAAAAGAATAAACCATGCCGCTAACACACGCCTATGGGCACAGGCTGGCTGACGTGCATTCCGGCAGTTTTGCTCCCGCATTCACTTTGTGTTCCACGACAACGAATGCTCCCGTAAAACCGCCAAATGCCCATAGCCTCGGTCGTTATGCATGTTAATAATAACAGACCTAAATAAATTACAACATTAAAACTAATCAAAATGAAAGATACTCTGAAGGTAATTGCTGATTCTGGGAAAACAATAGTTAACGATACAAGCTCAATATTCGATTCAACGTCAGTTACAAATACATTGCATTCAAAAGTTAACAATACTAGTATATTCGACAACAATATCTTTGTGAATGTTATCTTACCTTTAATACTACTCATTGTTGGTTGGTATCTAAAAATCCTTTTTGACAAGTATATTCTCATTAGACCTAAACTCTATTTAAAAATGGGGCGACCGCTTTACGGACAAAAAATAATTGACATAAATATTGGACATGATTTATCTTGGCGATACGAATGTATATTAAAAAACAACTCAAAACGAGATGCTTATAATGTAAATATTTTAGAATTTAAAGAAAACGAAAACGAAGACTTAGTCATAAGCAACCGTGATAAATTAGTGGATGAATTTGAAGAAAACAATCATTTGTCAAGTAACACAGCGAAAGAATTTGAAATAAAAAAACAAATTCATGTAAATGCAGATGTACTTATAAAATCAAGAATTGAAAATGGTGTAAGAGTAACTTTGCCCGGTTTGAAAATACAGAATCCACAAAAAGTATTAATGCCAGATAAATTGAATGATTTTAAACTAATTATTGTTTATGAAAACGAGAAAGGGAAGAAATTCTATACCAAATTTACGAAGAAAAATGGAGTTGAAGAGAATGAAATAATGACTCGAAGACCGTATCCTAAAAAGAAAATGGTTTAAAAATTACTATGTCTAATACACACTTCGGTCGTTAGCGATTATTTTAAAAATTCACAACAAAAAATATATAATATGGAATCAATTGAAAAAGGACAATCAAAACATAACATTAGACTTGAAAGAATTTTCGGAATTTTATTGTTAATACCACCAATAATCGGTGTGCTTCTATTTTTAATTAACCTGTTTATTAAAGACCCCGGTAGTGTACCTGCACTGACAAATTTGAGTTTTAGGTGGTCAGGGGTTATGGGCTATAGTTACCAAGCAGGTGGTGGCGGTGGATTTACTTCTGCAACTCCAATTTATCTAGGTCTTATGGCAATAGCAGGGGCATTATTATTAAAAGGAACTGATAAAAAATAAATATTGACAATGGACTTATAATCTAGCAGAAATTGAGGCTATGCAAAAAGCAAATAGGCTTAAAAGTAAACTAGAACAAAGAAATACACAACCAATAATTTTCAAGTACTGTAAAACAGAATAATTAGCGGAAAATTATTTTCATACTGTATTTGAGGCAACCAAAAGTATTGCTGACACGGTAAGAAATAGAACTGGATTATTAGATGATGGCAGTGAATTAATAGATAAAGCTTTCTCTATCAAAAATCCCATGATTAAAATAAATGACTTATCTTCTGAAACGAAAGAAAGTGAACATAAAGGTTTCGCAAATTTAATAAAAGGGGTTTTTGGTATGTTCAGGAACACAGCAGCTCATTCTCCAAAAATAATTTGGGAAATTAACGAACATGATGCTTTAGATATTCTGTTAACAATTTCCTTAATTCATAGAAAGTTAGAGATGAATGAATAAATATGTTAAATAGAATTACACAATTAACTAGACGAAACATTTTTGATTTTTTTCAAGCCAAAGGTTTTTGGTGGCAAGCAGTAGGCAGTACTGTGTGTAAAGAAAATGATAACCATCCCTAAGGAATTAAAATGATTTGATAATGAAAAAATATCTCAGCATTATTATCATGACTGAAATTATTCTACTTTTAATGTAAATATCACGACATAAGAGAATTTCTAAAATATATGCACTTTGCTTTAATAAATAATATTCGGACAGAGGCTCAACCTCAACTTCAGGGATTTTGTTCTTGTTGTTCGAATCCCGTTATTGCCAAATGTGGAAAACTAAAAATTTGGCATTGGGCACATCGTAGTATTACTTCTTGCGACAGTTGGTGGGAACCGGAAACCGAATGGCACCGTACTTGGAAAAACAATTTTTCAGTCGATTGGCAAGAAATATCTTTAATTGATGAAAGAACGGGCGAAAAACATATTACAGATGTTCGTACAGCTCATAATCTCGTTATAGAGTTTCAACATTCGCATATTGACCCTCAAGAACGAATCTCACGAGAACAGTTTTATAAAGATATGGTTTGGGTGGTTGACGGTACACGTCTAAAAAGAGATTATCCTCGTTTTCTTAAATGCAAAAAGAACTGTTTTGAAAATACAATTTTTAATAATACAGACAATCCGAAAATATTTCGAGTTGACTTTATTGATTGGTGTTTTCCGTCTGATTGGCTTGAAAGTTCTATACCTGTTATCTTTGATTTTCGAGGAGACGGTTCATTGGATGATTCCGAAGGCTTGCGAAATACTCTTTACTGTTTATTCCCACAAGTTGGAAGACATGCCAGGGTTGCTGAGATTTCACGCAAAGCTTTCATAAATGCAACCACAAATGGAGAATGGACTAAGCGAGTTCAAGAATTTATAAATGACTTTAGAAAACAAGACGAAATAGAACGAAAAGAACAGCAACAAACAATGTCTCGCCCATTAAAAAAAGTAATATATACCTGGAGAGGAATTCCACTCATTGGTGGCAACAAAGAATATCAAAAACGCCTTTCTGAATCGTACAAATCCATTCGTAAAGGAAGACTATAATTATTTAGAACGTAATTTTTTAGAAGCTTTCTTCTCATCAAATTCTGGTGCTACCCAAAATGCTACTAAATGAGAGCATTTAGGACATTCTAAATCACAGATAAGATGTACCTCGCTAAAGTTTCCATTTTCTAATTCGCTTCCATTACCTTTCCAACCACATTCAGAGCAGGTAAATAATTGTGTTTTATAACTATAGTAACTTACTTACATTATATTAAATTAATTAGGTTATTATCAATTACTAAAGGTTTTAATGAAAACAATACTAATTCAATTTTGTTCACATTTGTTTTTATTTACATACAGTCATTTCTTCTTTTGTAGACTTTCCCCATCTTAACCGCCTCTAAAATGTAAATATTGTTGAATAATGTTTTGTTATACAAGCAATATTCACTTTCTTTGTTAGTGAATATTATTTCTTTATATATCTACTGATTTTAACTTTCAAGAAGACAAGAATAGGAACTGGAAATTTCAATGAAATGGATTTCTATTTGTATATTTAAATTGGCTTGGACATTTTGCAGGACAGATGTATGGGTAAATTGTAACATTCAATTTGTATTATGGAATTACAAATCATTCAAAACAAGATCTACGAAATACGAGGACAAAGAGTCATGCTTGATTTCGATCTTTCAGAACTGTATGAAGTTGAAACAAGAGCTTTAAATCAGTCTGTTAAGCGTAATATTATTAGATTTCCTTCCGACTTTATGTTCCAACTGACCAACAAGGAATTAGAAAACTTGATATCACAATCTGTGACATCAAGATGGGGTGGAACCCGCAAATTACCCTAAGCTTTTACCGAACATGGAGTTACCATGTTAGCGAGTGTACTACGGAGTGAAAGAGCTATTGAAATTAACATTCAAATTGTACGGGTATTTATTGCACTTCGCCAATTTGCTCTTGGATATGCTGAGCTAAATCAAAAGATAGAAAAATTTATGATTGAAACAAATATGCAATTCAGCGATATTTATCAGGCACTCACAGAAATGGCAAGCCAAAGGGAACAAGATAAAAAAACCATAAATCCGGTTGGTTATTTGGCTTACAAGAAACAAGAATAAAAAGTACAGGAATAACAACTTGTAAATAGTGTTTTGCTTCTATTTTGATTGCATTTCCCTATTTCGTCCAAGTATGTTTCTTTGTTCGCAACGGATAGTTCAAGGTTACCGCTTAGCTCAGAACTATCCACCTTGCAGTATTTATTATACTTGAAAAGAGAATGGTCATATACAGTTTTAAAACGATATTCACTCTTGTGCAAAAATATTTTAACTCCTTTCAACCTTCATTCAGTTGATGAAGAAAGATTATCCCTCGAACCAACATGGAGATAAACAATAAAGTTGTTTAATCCGAAAATGAAAGGCATTATAATTCCACCTTCCTTACTTATTCCTGCAACAATGCCTCATTTTTGAATGTTTCAAATCCAAAACTGTAAAAAAAACCGTATCTTTGTGCCTTCAAAAAAATAATCATTTTAGTTATGAATATATCGTATAACTGGCTGAAACAATACATTAATATTGATGTAACGCCTGATGAATTATCGAAAGCATTAACATCTATCGGCCTGGAAGTAGGCGGAGTGGAAGAGGTTCAATCTGTTAAGGGCGGATTGGAAGGCCTGGTAATCGGTGAAGTATTGACTTGCACGAGCCATGAAAACTCCGATCATTTACACGTTACTACGGTAAATGTAGGAACCGGTGAGCCGCTGCAGGTTGTATGCGGTGCCGCGAATGTAGCTGCCGGACAGAAAGTGGTGGTTGCAACGGTAGGAACAAAATTGTATTCGGGCGATGAAAGTTTTTCCATTAAACGATCGAAGATCCGTGGGGTTGAATCGGCCGGTATGATATGCGCTGAGGATGAAATAGGAGTGGGGACCAGCCACGATGGCATCATTGTATTGCCGGCTGAAGCAGTGGCAGGTACATTGGCTAAAGATTATTACGGGATTAAAAACGACACCCTGCTGGAAGTGGATATTACGCCAAACAGGATTGATGCTGCTTCGCATTTTGGGGTAGCCAGGGACCTGACTGCCTTTTTTGCCTTGAAAGATAAATCGGTAAAACTGCTCAGGCCTTCGGTTGATGCATTTAAAGTGCAAAATACGAACCTGAATATTCCTGTAAAAGTTGAAGATACGGATGCTTGCCCCCGTTATTCGGCAGTTACCATTTCGGGAGTAAAAGTAACCGAATCGCCGGATTGGTTGAAAAATAGTTTGAAAATTATCGGACTGCGTCCTATTAATAATATTGTGGATGTAACCAATTTTGTGTTGCACGAACTGGGTCAACCCATGCATGCTTTTGATGCCGATAAGATCGTTGGCGGAACCGTACTGGTTAAAACTATGCCTGAAGGAACGCCTTTTACCACGTTGGACGGTGTAGAGCGTAAATTAAACGCTGCTGACCTAATGATTTGTGATGCCGAGAAACCCATGTGTATCGGTGGTGTGTTTGGTGGCCTGGAATCAGGGGTAACCGAACAGACTCAGAATGTATTTTTGGAAAGTGCGTATTTCAATCCGGTTTCAATCCGTAAAACAGCACGTCGCCATAATTTAAACACGGATGCTTCATTCAGGTACGAACGTGGATGTGACCCCACCAATACGATTTATGTCCTGAAACGTTGCGCTTTGTTGATTCAGGAAGTAGCAGGCGGTCAGATTTCAAGTGAAATCGTAGATAATTACCCGGTGGAAGTGAAACCGTTTGATGTTTCTTTATCCTTTCACAAAATCAATTCGTTGATTGGAAAAGAAATAGGGAAAGAAAATATAGAAACAATTCTTACTGCCCTGGAGATAAAGATTGTCAGTAAAAATGAAGAAGGCTATGAACTTCAGGTTCCGGCTTACCGGGTGGATGTGCAACGTGATGTGGATATAATTGAAGATATCCTGCGTATATACGGGTATAATAATATTGAAATAGGGCTGACGTTGAAATCAAACCTTAGTTTTGTTTCAAAACCGGACAGTTACAAACTTCAAAACCTGATTTCAGAACAACTTACAGCACAGGGATTCAATGAAGTGCTGAACAACTCGTTGACAAAAGGAAGTTATTATAATGATTTGACATCATTCCCGGCAGTAAACTCTGTAAAAATATTGAATGCATTAAGTTCCGATCTGAGTGTAATGCGCCAGACTTTATTATTTGGTGGACTGGAGAACATTGCTTACAATGTAAACCGACGGAATGCTGATTTGAAGTTCTACGAATTCGGGAACAGCTATTATTACCATGCCGAGAATAAAAAAGAAGGCGAAACACTGGCTGCTTATTCCGAAGATTTCCATTTGGGATTGTGGCTGACAGGTAATAAACATGGCCAGTCGTGGACAGCTTCCGATGAAAAATCGAGCATCTATGAATTAAAAGCCTATGTCAATAATATTTTTGTACGGTTGGGTTTCAATTTACACAATCTGGTAATAGGGGAATACACCGATGACCTGATGAGCGAAGCCCTGACCATATATAGCCAATCGGGCAGGAAACTGGCGGTTTATGGAATTATACAACCCGCCATACGAAAAGTAGCTGATATCGATGTGGAAGTATATTATGCCGATATCAACTGGAATGCTTTATTGGCTGAATTGGGCGATCATAAAGTAAAATATGCTGAGATATCTAAATTTCCGGAAGTAAAAAGAGACCTG
>Ga0209123_1003950_pt1 | contig 10604 bp, 6 predicted proteins | sample BarGraIncu00431A_FD_184500 | JGI IMG/M metagenome (GOLD analysis project Ga0209123, IMG submission 184500) | Arctic peat soil microbial communities from Barrow, Alaska, USA - Barrow Graham LP Incubations 004-31A (SPAdes) (version 2) | ecosystem: Environmental > Terrestrial > Soil > Wetlands >...
TGCAGGAGGTGTAGGTGGAGCGATTGTTAAGCCACCACCACTCATAATAACCGCTTTTTTGAATAAGCCTCTGGCAAGTGGAGATTCGCAGAGTGTTTTTACGCTACCGGCACCTGCACTTTGACCGAATATGGTCACATTATCAGCATCACCACCAAATTGTGCGATATTTTTCTTAATCCATTTGAGCGATTCGATTTGGTCGAGGATTCCATAGTTTCCTGAAACATGGTTTGGACTTTCTTTTGAAAGCTCTGGATGTGTCAGAAATCCGAAAACGCCAAGACGATAGTTGATGGAGACAAGTACAACGTCTTTGTTTCCCCACTCTTGTCCGTCAAATTCCGGTTCGGAACCCCATCCTTCCCGGTAACCGCCGCCATGAATCCACAGCGCAACAGGAAGCTTTTTGCTAACTTCTCCGGGAGCTTTTGTCCAAACATTTAAATACAGACAGTCCTCGCTATAAGGAGACTCATCGCCGTAACCCCACTCGGTAGTGTAACCGCCGGGATAGTGAACAGCCTGATAACCCGGATGTCCGAATTTATCAGCAATTTTAATACCCTTCCAGGAAACAACGGGTTGAGGAGCTTTCCAACGGAGGTTTTTAATGGGAGGTGCTGCATACGGAATCCCGCGAAAAACAGATACTCCTTTAATCTCGGCGTTTACACCTTGAACCTGTCCGCCTTCAATAGTCAGAACAGGATTTGCTGCTTTGCCATTGCTAAATACAAAGGCAAATGCAAGCACTAAGAAAAACAATTTCTTCATGATTTTTGTACAGTTAATAAGATTTAATGTAGAGTTAATAAGATTTGCAAATATAAACAAAAAATCAGAAATAAGATGAATAGCTCCTTGACTTTCTAACTTCTCCCATAATTTTAAATATCACTGTACTTAGTTCACTTTATCCATTCGCCGTATCAGTTTGCTCTATTTCCAATCATGCCAAAAGTGAAGCTGCTTCCCGGCTTTTTCTGACAGTCTGGTATTGCATCTTTTTTACTTTATACATCCACTTTATAACACACCTTCCTATTTATACTATCGGGTAAAAAAAACACCCCAATCAAAAATTAATTTGATTGGGGTGAGTTGTCTTATAACTCTTCAGAGTGAAGTTAATCTTATTTTACGTTCAGTTTTATCCTGAGATAATAAAAGGTAAACTTCCTTTTCTGGAATTATTTTACTTAGTGTTACACTTAGAAACAGTTTGTGACCATCTTTGTGTCGGTGTTCAATTTCTATCTGATTCGTGTCGTTTGATAAATTTTGTTGTGATAATTCTGAATGTTCTTCAAAAATACCTCCTTTATTAAAATGGAGTTCACTTATATCAAGTGTCTTAAATTCATCTATGCTATACCCGTGCATTTGGGCAAATGCCTCGTTAAAATCTATTATTTTACCTTCCTTTTCAATTAATTAAAGTCCTTCATTAGCATTATGAAAAAGATTGTGGTAAAGATGAACGCTTGCCTGTAACTCTCCTTCAATTTCTTTCCTTGTCTCAATTTCTGCTGATAGTTTACCTGTTCGAACCGAAACGAGTGATTCCAGATTTTCGTTAAGCAAGCGTAGTTCTTCCTGTACTTTTGTTAATTTTAAAATTTGATAAATGGCACCTTCGTAAACACTGACTAGTAATTTATTTAATTTCTCACTATTTACTGAAAAAACATTCGAATTTCCATCGATTTTTTCCTAACATTTAGAAACATAAGAATTTTTTGTTTCAGCTGATTCTTTCAGCAATCTTTGAATAATTGACAGCAAAAAAGCTTCTTCATAAGGTTTTGTCACAAAACTATCGGCGCCCCTTGCCAAACCCTGAATAACTTCAGAAGTATCGACCAAAGCAGTCAGTAGAATAACCGGAATATGGGCTGTTTCAGTGTCTGATTTAACTTTACTGCAAAAATCAAATCCATTCATAACAGGCATTTCAATGTCAGAAATAATTAATGACGGTTGGTTATCTGATAACCAATCCATGGCTTTTTGACCATTTTCTACTATGGCAACCTCAAAGTCATTCATTTGAAGTAAATTTTCCAATAGGATAGCCTGAGTTGGACTGTCTTCAACGATTAAAATTACTTTTTCATTGCTTCGTCTTCTATTATTTCATTTTTTTTCGAAAACTTAATCGCATTTGATAATAGATTAACAATTACTGTATTCAACATCATTTCATCTGCATTGACGTATAAATCAGTGTCAATTTTTGATTTGATTTCAATATTTTTAGTTGAGACAGCTGCCTTGCATTGTTCTGTTTTTTTATCAATAATAGCTGCTAGGTGTATCGATTTACGTTCAACAACCAAACCACTTCCTAGTGATTTTGGCCACATCAACAACTCATCCATCATTCGGTGAAGATTTTCAGCACTATCATAAAGCCCATTCAGATAATACAATACTTCAACTTTTATTGTAAGTCGAAAACTTGCTTCTCATTTCGATAATAACATTTTAAAGCATAAGCCGAATTCTCAAATCATGTTTTATTTCTATTATTGATTATAGCATATAACTCAATCAGTTTCTCTCTCGCTAATTTGAGTTCTACGTGGGTGGCAGTTCGAGCCAAAAGTTCTCCTTTATTAAACGGTTTGGTGACATAATCCACAGCACCGAGTTCGAAGCCATGCATTATTTTTTCGGAGTCGGTAACGGCAGTTAAAAAAATAATGGGAATGTCTTTGGTCAATGGATTTGATTTAAGTGTTTTACACACTTCGAAGCCATCCATTTCGGGCATTTGTATGTCAAGCAAAATTAAATCAGGGGCATGTTGGTCTATAGATTTCAGTGCGTGGGCACCGGAGGAAGAAATACTGACATTGTATCCTTGCTCATAAATAATACTTCCCAATAATTGTAAATTCTGTGGATTATCATCCACAATCAGAATCGATGATTTTTTAGTCGTTTCCATATTTCTATTTTTTAATAAATAACGATAACTGTTCTAATGTAACATTAATTTTTTCGATATTAAATGACTGTATATAACCTGAAAGTTTTTGACGGTATGCCGATATTTCAGCAATTTGTTTGGTTTTATTGTATTCTTCCAGTTCGTTTACAAAAGTTATTATCTCATCAATATTTAATGTTCCAAGTTGTTTTACTATAGAAGACATAAATGATTTTATCATTTCCTCCTTTATTTCGGGCAAAAGCTTCGTTTCACTTTTTTCTACCGGCATTTCCTTTAATACTTCAACCGGCTTTTCATCAATTACGGTCGAATCTTCATAAGCTAAATACTTCATCAAAGTTTTTATCAATTTATCTTTATAAATTGGTTTAATCAGAAAATCATCAGCTAGAGTTTGAATCCCGTCATTTTGCAACTTCATACCTGAGGCAGTGAGTGCAATTATTGGAATATCCTTCAGCAAATCGTCTGATTTAATGATATTTATTGCTGTATAACCGTCCATTACAGGCATCTGCATATCCATCAATATCAAATCGGGGCGTTGTTTCTGAATGGCATTTAAACATTCCTGACCGTTTTCGGCTTCAACTATTGTAATGTTATGCGCTTCGAGATATCCTTTTACTACTTCACGGTTCGAAATTATATCTTCAGTGAGAAGCAAAACCTGGTTCTTGAATCGAATTCCTGAAAGGAAATGGTTATCCTTGTTTTTGGCTTCATCTTCGGGTTTCGATATTTCCACATCAAAAAGTGAAACCGTGAAAACAGATCCTTCGTTTATTTCACTTTCAGCTGTAATGGTTCCACCCATCAATTCAATCAAGCGTCGGGTGATACTTAATCCCATTCCGGTTCCATCATATTTGTTTCTGTCTTTTTTTGAAGTGATCGCAAAAGGTTCAAAAATCGTACTCAGTTGATCGGCTGAAACACCAATTCCCGTATCTTTAATTTTGAATTTCAGGTCAACTTTGTTACCAACAGTATCTTTTGGAACAATACTAATATCGACATCTACCAATCCTTTGGATGTGAACTTAACTGCATTTCCTATTAAGTTGAATAAAATCTGTCGTAAGTACTTTTCATCTGTTATGACACTTCCGGGTATTTTATCGTTGATATTGACATTCAATTGCAGTCCTTTCTCAGAAGCTTTCGATTTGAATACGGTCTGTATTTCACTAACTAAATTGTTTAAATTCACCGGTTGGTAATCGATAATCATTCTACCTGCTTCCACTTTTGATAGATCGAGAATATCATTGATCAATTTAAGTAGTATTTCGCTGCTTAACGTAATGTTATCGAGGTATTCGGTATACGCTTTTTGTCCAATCAATTTTTCTTTGAGAATACTCGAGAAACCAACAATGGAGTTCAGCGGAGTACGTATTTCGTGGCTCATATTGGCCAAAAACTCACTCTTCATTCTGTTATCAGCAATAGCCGAATCTTTAGCAATAATAAGCTCGTTATTTGTTTCATAAAGTTCTATGGTTCTTTCTTCTACTTTTATTTCGAGTTCCGCATTCAGTTTTTGAATAGCTTCTTCCACCCGGTTGTTTATGATAGCTATGCCTGCTAAATCGACAATAGATTTCAGAAGTTCTAAATCATCATTATCTGGAGTTCGGGATTCTTTATTGTAAATAGTAAAAGTACCCAATACCTTGTTTTCAGAATCGAGTATTGGTTTCGACCAACAGGATCTAAAGTCAGCCTGTTTTGCCAATTCACGGTATGGAATCCAATTAGGATGAACGAGTACATCTTCAATAAATACAGGTTCTTTCAAATAGGCCGCTGCACCACTCGAACCGACCGTTTCGCCAATTTCCAATCCATCAATACTTTGAATATAAAATTCAGGTAAGTTTGGAGCAACACGCATTCGAAGGTGCTTTCCTTCTTCATCCAACAGAAGAATTGAACAACTTGAATTTGGTTTCTCAGTTTCAACTAATTTGACAATTAATTCGAGGATGGATGGAAGTGATGTTCTTTTTATTATTGATTCGAGAATATCACTTTGCTCCCGTTTAATTCGTTCGTTACGTTTGCGTTCTGTAATATCAACAGCTGTCACAAAGGAGAAATCGCTGTTTTGAACTACAATACCTGACAACCCTAATTCTTGAATTGATTTGTCTTTTGTCAATATAACTACCTCACAAACTTGTTGTTCCTGAGTCATATAACAATTTTTCAGGAACTGATGGAAGATTGGTTTTGTTTCATCCGAAACGTAAGATTCAAATTGACTTTGTTTAAGTTCTACTTTATCTTTGCCAAGCATATTTGACGCTAATCTATTTAGATCGGAAATATCGCCCTCCTCGGTAAGTGTGAAATAACCCGTTGGTGCAAAATCATATAACTCAGTATATTTTTCGGCAGCAAGATCAAGTTTAAATGCTAAAAGTGTTTTTTCACCAATTTCTACTGAAAGTTGTTTGTTTGCATCCGAAAGTTGTATTGTTCTTTCAGCCACTTTACCTTCAAGTTCTTCATTTGACCTTCGTAAAATAATCTCCACCTCATTTTTGGCTGCTATATACCTTGTGATGAAAAGAAAAATCAGGACAAGCAAAATCAATTGTATTACAAGACTCATATAAAGTATCAGTTGACTGCTGCTTAAAGGATCTGTTTCGGCTTCTGTTCTTGTTTTCAAAAGACCATCTTCTACTATACCCATTTTTGTAGCAATAACCCGAATACTGTCGGTAAGTGTTTTTTCAACTCCTTTATTCAACAACGCATCACCGGCATTTTGTCCCTTCGTTGCATAGATAGTATTTAGTTGATCGGTATAGTCAATTTGTTTGTTTATTAAGCTGCTTAAGGTATCCAATGACGCCTTTTGATGAGGACTGCTTATTAATGAATCCATACGGGAGAGACTTACAAGCAGGTTTATCTTCGCTTTTAACCTGTACTCCTGAGATTTTTTGTCAGCACTGAAAATAAAACTACGGGGAGCATTTTCCAAATTTTCCACATTTGCAAGTACCTTGTTTATTTGCTTTTTTGTATCCATAGTTTCCGATACCAATGTTCTTGCCTGGTACATTGTTTGGATATTTGTAGAAAAAAGAAGGGAAACGAAAATAATACTCGATGCCACCACTGAAAGCCCTGCAATCAGTTTTTGTTGCATGGCGAAAGTTTTTGAGTCACTCTCATATAGTGAAGAAAGTATTCCTCCACACAAAATAATAAAGGTGACGGAAGTATAGATTGACATTTTTGTTATGGCTGCCGAACCTATACCAGGCATACCAATAAGGTCAGCCGTATAACCCAACAGACCCAACAAACTTATTGTTAATGAAAAGAATATCGCGAATTCAATGATGAATTTATTTCGCAATGATTTTATCGTATAACTAAAAAAGGATAAGCCAATCAAGACAAAATTCAGTGCTATATTAGGCTCTATTCTCCCCGGATTTGGTGTTCCAACTGCTATTGATGTATTATGAAGAAATATTTCATCAATTCCTAAATTCCATCCAAAAAAATATTCACTCAACGAAAGTAATCCGATAATGGCAATAAAAAGCCCCAATATCCGCACATAAATTTTGTAAACAGGAGATGGTTGAGCCAGGATAATTAATACAAGCCCTGAAAGTGCTAAAACAAAAGCAGTATTTACCTTCATCGCACTAATATATTCCTGCGAACCTTTTAACATATCAATATGAAACTGCAAGCCCAAAAGAGCTAAAAGTCCTATTGTTGCTGTTGTTATACCAGCAGCAATGATTACGGTGTGATTAAATTTTTGATTCATTTGATTAAATTTTTAAAATTATTTGTCTTTCAACTTTTTTAAAGTTATTGAATTTTCGTTTTTCGTTTAATTTTTAATAAATGCCAATAATAGTGTTAATGTATCATTCATTTTTTGAATATTAAATGATTGTATATACCCTGTAAGTTGATTGCAATATTCCGATATTTCGGTTATTTGCTTGTTTTCATTATATGCTTCCAATTCATTTACAAAGGTAATAATTTCATCTATATTTAAGGTGGCAAGCAACTTTGTAAGCGAAGGCATAAAGATAGCATCAATTTCCTCTTTTATTTCAGACGGTAACTCTATATTGCTTTTTACTGACGTTTGTTCATTTATTTCTTCCTTCTTATTGTCAGGTATGGATGTTGTTTCGTAAGCTAAATACTTCATCAGCTTAGTTATTAAATCAACTTTTGAAATAGGTTTTAAAAGGTATTCATCAACTATAAGTTGGATATCGTCTTTTTGCTCCTTCATACCCGATGCAGTAAGGGCAATAATGGGTATGTCTTTCAACGCATCGTCCGATTTTATGATACCGGCGGCTGTAATACCATCCATCACCGGCATTTGCATATCCATTAATATCAAATCGGGGCGTTGTTTCTGTATCTCTTTCAGGCAGATTTCACCGTTTTCGGCTTCAATGATGGTAACGTTATGTGTTTCTAGATACCCTTTTACAACCTCACGGTTCGTAAAAATATCTTCAGTTAACAGAATAATTGAGTTCTTAAATCGAATTACGGAAAGATCTATGTTTTCATTTTTTATACTTTCAACAGGTTGTAATGATCCAATTTCTACATTAAAAAGATTGAATGTAAAAATTGATCCTTTTCCGGTTTCGCTTTCTACCGAAATGTTGCCTCCTAACAATTCTATCAATCGCTTGGTTATGCTTAATCCCAAACCAGTTCCACCATACAGGTTTTTGTCTTTTTGTGATGCCTGAACAAAAGGTTCAAAAATACTGGCAAGTTGGTCAGCAGGAATACCTATTCCGGTATCTTTAATTATAAATTTCAAATCTATTTTACTGTCTTGGGTGTGTTTCGATATAATTTTGACTGCAAAATCTACGGAACCTTTGTGTGTAAATTTTATGGCATTGCCAATAAGATTGAACAAAATTTGTCTTAAATACTTTTCATCTGTGACCAGGCTTTCGGGGATATTATCATCGATATTAAAGTTCAACGAAAAGCCTTTTTCGGTAGCTTTCATTAAAAAAACAGCCTTAATTTCTTTCATGATACTGTTTAAGTTCACCGATTGGTAATCAATAACCATTCTGCCGGCTTCCACTTTCGATAAATCGAGAATATCGTTAATAAGATTAAGTAACATTTTGCTGCTCAGCATAATATTATCAAGATATTCTGTATAAATCCGTTGTCCGAATAATTTATCTTTGAGAATACTTGAAAAACCAACGATGGAATTTAGCGGTGTGCGTATTTCGTGGCTCATATTGGCCAGAAACTCACTCTTCATTCTGTTAGCATCTTCGGCAGTTTCTTTGGCAATAATGAGTTCGCTATTTGTTTCGGAAAGTTCTTTAGTCCTTTGTATAACTTTTGATTCAAGTTCAGCATTTATATTCTGAATCGCCTCTTCCACTTTATGATTGATAATGGCAACACTCGCTAAATCGACAACAGATTTAAGGGTTTCCAAATCCTCATTATCTGGCGTTTGAGGTTCATTATGATAGATAGAAAAAACTCCCAAAACATTTTCGTCTGAATCGAGAATTGGTTTTGACCAACAGGATCTTAATTTTGCCCGTCGGGCTATCTTACGAAATGGAATCCAATTAGGATGAGTCAGTATATCTTCAGCAAATACAGTCTTTTTTAGAAATGCGGCAGCTCCCCACGAACCCACCGTTTCGCCAATTTCCAACCCATCAATTGCCTGATTATAAAATTTTGGTAAGCTTGGCGAAGCAGCCATTTGAAGGTGTTTACCTTCTTCATCCAGGATAAAAATAGAACAAAACAAATTTGGGTTTTCAGCTTCAACTGATTTAATTATTAGTTCAAGAATGGTTGGAAGTGGCGTTTTTCGAATAATTGATTCAAGAATTTCACTTTGTTCTTGTTTAAATTTTTCGATTAGTTTCTGTTTGGTAATATCAACTAAAGATAAATAACACAGACTACTATTATCTGCTACAATAGCCGTAAGACTTGCATGGATTAGTTTGTCGTTATTTATAATAATCAACTCACAGACTTCCTGAGCTTTGCTGCTAAATGCATTTTCGAAAAAATCATAGAAAACTTCTTTTGTATCATCCGAAACAAACGAATCAAACCGTACATATTTTAATTGTTCTTTCTCTTTTCCAAGCAGGCTTGCTCCCAGAATATTCACTTCATAAATTCTTCCGTCTTCGGTGAGAGTAAAATAACCCGACGGTGCAAAATCATATAATTCTGTATATTTTTCAAGTGAAATGTCCAGTTGAAAAGCTAATTGGGTTTTTTCATTAATTTGTTCAAAAAATTTTTTATTTAATTCCAACAACTGTTTTGTTTGTTCAGAAACTAATGATTCCAGATTTTCATTAAGCTGGTGAAGTTCTTCTTGCGCTTTAATCAATTTTGAATTTTGATGTATAGTCTCTTCGTAAACACTGATTAATAACTTATTTAATTTCTCGCTTTTTTCAGAAAAATCGATTGAATTTTTTTCAATTTTTTCCTGGTAGTTAGAACCATCTATGCCTTTTATTTTAGCTGATTCTTTCAGCAACTTATGAATAATTGAAAGCAAAAAAGATCCATCGTAAGGTTTTGTGATAAAACTATCAGCTCCACTTGCTGAACCTTTAATAATTTCAGATAAATCCATTAATGCTGTAAGTAAAACAACAGGAATATGTGTTGTTTCAGTGTTTGATTTGATTTTGCTGCAAAGATCAAATCCATTCATATCTGGCATTTCAATATCGGAAATAATTAAAGAAGGTTGGTTATTCATAAGCCAATCCAAGGCCTTTTGACCATTTTTAGCTATGGCAACCTCAAAGTCATTCATTTGAAGTAAATTTTCCAATAGGATAGCCTGAGTAGGACTATCTTCGACAATTAAAATTACTTCTTTCATAGTTTTAGAAATAAAGCGGTAAAAAAAAATAATTAAATTGAATACGGCATTTCCACCCGTACGGTTGTACCGTGCCCAACTTCACTGGTAATATCCAAACTACCCTCCAGCAAAAAGATACGTTCTTTCATGCCAATCAAACCATACGAATCTTGTCGACCTTTGTTATTCTCGTCAAACCCAACTCCATTATCAACAATTTCCATCACCAGTTTGCCGGCAGAATTTGATAATTGTACCGTCACCAAAGTTGCCTTGGCATGTTTGATAATATTGTTGAGTGCTTCCTGAAGTATTCGGAATAATGCAACTGACTGTTCCAAATTAATATTAAGGTTCATAATTGCACTTTCAAACTGACAGCTTATGTGGTGTGTTTCCTCAAAGTCACACAGGTACGATTTGCATGCTTCTTCAAATCCCAGCAATTCAATTAATTCAGGTCGTAGACCGTTCATAATCCTTCGAGCCGATTTAATGGAATTATCAACCTGACCGGAAAAATCATTCAGTTTAGAAAGTAGTTCTTCTGAAGTGGTAGCTTCTATTCCTTTTGATAATTTTCGTGAAAACATGCCCAGATCAAATTTTAACGCGACTGAAATTTGCGCAAGATCATCATGTATTTCGCGGGCCAGACTAATTTTTTCTTCTTCCCGAACATGTTGGAGATGCGTTGCAAATTTTCTTAATTCCTGCTGTGAATTA
>Ga0209123_1003952_pt1 | contig 10602 bp, 7 predicted proteins | sample BarGraIncu00431A_FD_184500 | JGI IMG/M metagenome (GOLD analysis project Ga0209123, IMG submission 184500) | Arctic peat soil microbial communities from Barrow, Alaska, USA - Barrow Graham LP Incubations 004-31A (SPAdes) (version 2) | ecosystem: Environmental > Terrestrial > Soil > Wetlands >...
AGGGAAAAGCTCCAAATCTCTACTTATCTGCAGCACTTTCCAAAGCTACTGATGAGCAGGCACAGTATATTAAAAATAAAGGTTTTGATGATGAGTATTATAAAAGTTGATTGTTGATTATCTGAAACAATGGAAAAAAGGAAAGAAAAAAGATTTCATGGAACTGTTCTTCAGTAAATTGCCAGATTTGTTGGATGAAAAACAAAAAGAAAATAAAGTAAGAAATGTGCTTACCACAATGAAAGCTACAGAAATTATCAACATAGATTCAGATAATAGGAGACTTGCTAATTAGATATTAGTTAAAAAATTAGATAATTTGCTTGGTTTTATCTGATTATTATCTAATGTTTATCTAATTATTTAACCAATCTTTAGTCAATCATAGGAGGATTCGTAATGAGTAAAACAGCGATAAAAAGCTTTGCGAGATGGGCAAGAAACAAGCTTATAGCTGAAATAACATATAAAGCTGGACTGCTACCAAACAGAAATTGTACACTTGATTACCAATTTATGTAACGGGGCCGGACCCTATGGAAGAAACTGTAAACAGGTTCTTCTTGCTAACGAAAATAGATTTTGTTAAAGACATGGCAAATCATTTTATTTCGAGGTATACTTATGTTGTGTTGTACAAGTTGTATCATGCGTAGTAGGGAGATCTTCATCGTATTTAGATGACAAAAGAAGTAAACTATATTATTTAATAAAAAATAGGCATTTAGTTGCACAAGAGACACATGCTCTGGACATGACATTTACGGAAGTTGTGTGTTCGTATGAATAAGGCTACATAATTATCGATAGAGTTAAACAAATAATTTGACAGGGTGAAATAAGCTCTTCAGTGATAAAATTTTAACTGCGGTAGTAACATTGAAGTGATGTCTTTAGGTAGCACTATGGTATCTTAAGAGGTTATAAAAAATGGAGGTGGATTAAATGGCAAAAGAAAAAGAATCAAAATCTACAATCAATGCAGATGGTTCGGAAATTGCTGTTATTTCTATTGGAACAGGTAATGATTATATTAGTTTAACGGATATTGCAAAACATAAAAACAATGAATCTCCTGGTGATGTTGTTAAAAACTGGATGAGAAATCGTAGTACTATTGAATTTTTAGGATTATGGGAAAAGTTTAATAATCCAGATTTTAAACTGGTCGAATTCGACCAGTTTAAAAACGAAGCAGGTGGGAATGCATTTGTATTATCTCCTCAAAAATGGATAGAAAGTACTAAGTCTATAGGAATAACTTCAAAATCCGGAAGATATGGTGGCACTTTTGCTCATAAGGATATTGCATTTGAATTTGCATCATGGGTATCTCCAGAGTTTAAGTTATATATTATAAAGGATTATCAAAGACTTAAATTAGATGAAAACAGTAGACTATCTTTAGATTGGAGCGTAAATAGATTGCTTTCAAAGGTTAATTATAGGATACATACTGATTCTATAAAAGAAAATTTAATTATTAATAATTTATCAAGTAAAAAAATTGGTATTACATATGCAAATGAAGCTGATATTTTAAGCGTTGCATTATTTGGGAAAACAGCGAAAGAGTGGCGAGAAGAAAACGTGGGTGTAAAAGGTAATATTAGAGATTATGCAACTATAGAGCAACTCATTGTAATGGCCAATTTGGAAAGTAGTAATGCTGATATGATAAGACAAAAGCTGCCACAAAAAGAAAGGCTATTAGAGCTCAATAAAATTGCAAGAATCCAACTTAAATCATTACTTAATAATAGCAGTGTAAAAAAACTAGATAATATCAACAAGTTAATAACAAAAAAATAAAAACTGGTGTGGTCGATGTATCAAACAATTCAACTAACTAAGCATGGAGAGGGCAAGAATGCCTTCTTTTTTTATTTTCTCTTATTAACAATATATAGAATAATAGGGGATAGTGCAGTAAGAATTAATGATATGCAATACGGTTATTGCATAAGAGCGTATTTAGAATGATGATCCATAAGAAAAAAACCACACAGAGAAGTGATAAAGGTGCATTCGGTATAAACAAAGTAAAGAGGATGAGATAAAATAAAAGTCTACGAAAAAATAGAAAAATATTTAAAAAAAATTACATATAAAAAATCAATTATGTAATTATAGGTAAATTAAGGTTATAATATAATTATATTGGTTTTGGTTGGTTAAATTGTATTATATATATTTATTAAGGGGGATTAGCGATGAAATGTTTGAAATCTAATTTCAATTTTTTAGAGGAGAGATGGCCTTTACTTTCGTCTATTGGAAGCACAGCTGAAAAATATATTTATACAGACTCAAATTCTTGTCTTATAAAATTGGGGCTATTTGGCGAGTCTATAGTACGTCTTATGTTTACATTAGACAATATAGATGAACCCAAAGAGGATAACACTCATGCTAATAGAGTTAAAATCCTTAAAAATGAAGGACTTATTGCAAAAGACATAGATGATATTCTTTATGCACTTAGAACGACACGTAATAAAGCGGTACATTACGGCTATCAATCTATTGATCAAGGAAGGATTTTAGTAGAATTTGCATATAGACTTGGTGTTTGGTTTATGCAGACATATGGGGAGTGGGACTACGAGCCAGATAATTTTGTGATACCTAATGATACAAGTAAAGATCCTGATTTTGAATCTACAATTAAACAGCAGGAAGAAACAATAAAAGAACTTACTGCTAAGATTAAAAATAATTTATTACCTGGTAAAGTAATTTCAATTTCGGATAGAAGGAAAAAAAGTAATTCATCTGCGGATAAAATAAATATATCAGAAGAACAAACTCGATATTTAATAGATGAACAATTAAGAAAAGTTGGCTGGGAGGCTGATACTTTAAATATTAGATATTCCCAAAAAACAAGACCACAAAAGGGGAGAAATTTAGCTATAGCTGAATGGCCAACTGATTCAACTGTTGGGGATAAGGGATATGCTGATTATGCTTTATTTGTAGGCATTAAGCTAGTAGGTATTATAGAGGCAAAACGACAGTTTATAGATATACCTTCAGTTATTGATTATCAATGTAGTGACTACGCTAAAAATATAAAAGCTGAACACTCTAGCTACCTTGTTGGTAAGTGGGGAGCTTATTTAGTACCTTTTTTATTTGCGACTAATGGGAGAAAATATTTAAAGCAACTTGAAATAAAGTCGGGAATTTGGTTTTTAGATGCTCGTAAAACTACCAATATTCCCAAAGCACAGCAGGGGTGGATGAGTCCCGAAGGTCTTATTGAATTATTAGATATGGATACAGATAAAGCAAATAAAGAGTTAAAAACTACAGGCTATGAGATTTTAACTGATAAAGATGGCCTTAATCTTAGAAATTATCAAATTAAAGCTATTAAAGCTGCAGAACAGGCAATTATGGATGGTAAGCAGAACTTACTCTTGGCTATGGCAACAGGGACAGGAAAAACAAGAACTATTCTAGGTTTGATTTATCGTCTTATAACAGCGAATAGATTCAAACGGGTATTGTTCTTAGTAGACCGTACTTCACTTGGTGTACAAACACAGGACGTATTTAAAGAAGTAAAGCTTCAAGACTTAATGACTTTAAATCAAATTTATAATGTTAAAGAACTTGAAGATAAAGAAATTGATAAAGAAACAAAAATTCATGTTGCTACAGTTCAAAGCTTGGTTAGAAGAATTATGTTTAATGAGGGTGAAACAATGCCAGCGGTTACTGATTATGACCTGATTATTGTTGATGAAGCACATAGAGGTTATATTCTTGATAAAGAAATCGGTGACGATGAGCTATTATATAGAAATCAAGAGGACTATGTAAGTAAATATAGGACTGTAATTGAATACTTTGATGCAGTAAAAGTAGCGCTTACAGCTACGCCAGCTCTTCATACTACGCAGATTTTCGGTAAACCGGTGTTTAATTATACATATAGAGAAGCCGTAATTGATGGATATGTGGTAGACTATGATGTACCACATAAAATTGGAACTAAGCTAAGTACAGAAGGGATTCATTATGATATAGGTGAAACAGTTGCAATATATGATCCTGTTACTGGAGAAATAACTAATAGTGATGAACTGAAAGATGAAATAAATTTTGATGTTGAAAGCTTTAATAGAAAGGTTATAACAAAATCATTTAATGAAACTGTATTGCAAGAAATAGCGAAGGATATAAATCCAGATGGGGATGGAAAAACTCTTATATATGCTGTAGATAATGCACACGCTGACCTTATCGTAGATATATTAAAAGAATATTATAAAGAATACGGTGTTGATAATGATGCTATAATGAAAATTACAGGTTCAGTAGGTGGCGGTAATAAGAAAAAAGTTTTAGAGGCCATAAAAAAATTTAAGAATGAAAAATATCCTAATATTGCAGTTACAGTTGACCTTTTATCAACTGGCATTGACGTCCCTGAAATAACTACGCTTGTATTTATGCGTAGGATAAAATCAAGAATCCTTTTTGAACAGATGTTGGGACGTGCTACACGTCTTTGTCCTCAAATAGGCAAAACACATTTTGAAATATTTGACCCAGTTGGTGTTTATGAGTCGTTACAGCCTGTAAATACAATGAAGCCTGTAGTGGCGAATGGAACTGCTTCATTTGATGATCTTGTTAAAGGACTTGAGGTATTACAAACTGAAGAACAAAAGAAAAATGCCATAGATATGATAATAGCTAAGCTTCAAAGAAATAAAAGAAGATTAAGTGAAAAAGGGTTAGAACATTTTGAAAATCTTTCAGGCGGTAAAAATCCTATCGAGTTTATAGGAGAGCTACAAACGATGGGAACTGAAAAGGCAAAGGAATATATTTTAAAAAATAAGAAACTATTTGAAATGTTGAATGAGGGTAATTACAGTCCAACAAAACCTGTTGTTATTTGTTATAAAGAAGATCAACTTCTCTATCATACAAGGAGCTACGGTAATGTACAAAAGCCAGAGGATTATCTTGATGAATTTAAATTATTTATAGAAGAAAACAAAAACAAGATAGATGCTTTAAATATTGTGTGTACAAGACCTAAAGAACTTACTCGTGATACCCTAAAGAGTTTAATGCTGGAGCTTGACCAACACAAATTCACAGAAACACAGCTAAATAGAGCTTGGAAAGAATTAAGTAATGAAGATATTACTGTGGACATAATTACATTTATCCATAGGTTAGCTATAGGTTCACCACTTATAAGCCATGAAGATAGGATAAAAAATGCAGTTAGTAAGTTAAAGCAAAAACACAACTTTACTAAAATGGAAGAGGACTGGATTAATAGAATTGAAAAACAATTATTAAGTGATAATATCTTAAATAAAGAAACCTTTGAAACTGGTGCTTTTGAAACAAAAGGTGGTTATAAGGTTATAAACAAAAAATTTGGGAACAAACTAGATGAAATCATAACAGAAATTAATGAGTATCTGTATGAGGATTGGAGCGCATAATTTATGAACAATCAAGAAATAGTATCAAAACTTTGGAATTTATGTAATGTACTTCGTGACGATGGTATTACTTATCATCAGTATGTAACTGAGCTTACATACATTTTATTTCTTAAAATGATGAAGGAAACAGGGAAAGAATCAAATATTATAAAAAGTATAGTTAAAAAAGAAAAAAAGACAGAAGTTAAAACAGAAGAAAAGCCACTAGATATAGAAAGTTACAGTTGGGAAACTCTTGTTAAAAAACAAGGGATTGATTTAAAAAAATATTATAATGGTATCTTAGGCGAATTTGGTGAAAACTGTACAGGAAGAATAAGAGAAATATATTCCGGCGCACGATCTAATATTGATGAGCCTAAAAATCTTGAAAAAATATTAACATCTATAGATGAACTTGACTGGTATTCTGCAAAGGAAGAGGGACTTGGAAATCTTTATGAAGGGCTTTTAGAGAAAAATGCCAATGAAAAAAAATCGGGTGCAGGGCAGTATTTTACTCCACGTGTACTAATTGATGTGATGGTAAAACTAATTGACCCTAAAGCTTTAGAATTATGTAATGACCCTGCCTGTGGTACTTATGGGTTTATGATAGCCGCAGATAAACATATAAAAGATAATACAGACGACCTTTTTAATTTTTCAGCAGATGAACAAGAGTTTCAGAAAAGGAAAGCCTTTACTGGCTGTGAACTTGTTCATGATACCCACAGACTTGCACTAATGAATGCTATGCTTCACGATATTGAAGGAGAAATAGTTTTAGGTGATACTCTATCAAATTTCGGTAAAAGCATGATGGGTTTTGATGTGGTGCTTACAAATCCACCCTTCGGAACAAAAAAAGGTGGCGAACGTGCTACACGTGATGATTTAACTTATCCTAGTTCAAATAAACAATTAAATTTTTTGCAGCATATATACCGTTCACTTAGAGCAAATAATAAATCAAGAGCCGCTGTTGTATTGCCAGATAATGTTCTTTTCGCAGGTGGTGATGGAGCAAATATTCGTGCTGACTTAATGAATAAATGTAATTTACACACTATATTACGCTTGCCTACTGGAATTTTCTATGCTCAAGGGGTTAAAACTAATGTGCTTTTCTTTAATCGTTGTAATACAGAAAAAGATAATACTAAGGAAATTTGGATATATGACATGCGTACCAATATGAAGAACTTTGGAAAAACAAATCAATTAAGGTTAGAGCATTTTGATGATTTTATAAAAGCCTATACAGCAAAAGATAGAACAAAGATAGAAGATGAACGTTTCTGTATGTTTACGAGAGAACAAATAAGAGAGAAAAGTGACAGTTTGGATTTAGGTCTGATTCGTGATGATAGTGTTCTAGACTATGATGACTTACAAGACCCAATTGAAAGTGGAGAAGAAATAGTAGCACAGCTTGAAGAAGCTATGGATTTAATTATGAGTGTGGTGAAAGAGCTTAAAAGTTTAAGTGGTGACAAATAATGATGAAAGCAACAAAGAATGAGAAATTGTTACTAGAGAAGTTATTGGAGAAAGCATTAGTAAAAGAAGAGGATAGACCATATAAAGTGCCGTTGAATTGGGTGTGGACAAAGCTAACAAGTGGTTTTGCAAAATGCTTAGATAATTTTAGAGAACCAATAAATGCTACAGAAAGAGCAAATAGGGAAGGAGATATACCATATTACGGTGCAACTGGTCAAGTTGGGTGGATTGATGACTATCTTACAGATGAACAATTAGTATTAGTTGGGGAAGATGGTGCTCCGTTTTTTGACCTAATAAAAAACAAGGCATACATTATAGAGGGAAAAGCGTGGGTAAATAACCATGCGCATATTTTAAAATCTTTTTATGGTACTAATGGAAACAAATATTTGATGTATTATTTAAACACGTTTGACTATAGGGGATATGTAAACGGGACAACACGGTTAAAACTAACACAATCGAGCATGAATTGTATCCCAATACCACTTCCACCCCTCGCAGAGCAATTACGTATTGTGGTGGTTATTGAGTCACTATTTAAAAAACTAGATTCAGCAAAACAACTGGCACAAGATGCAATAGACTCCTTTGAAAGCCGTAAAGCATCGATTATGCACAAAGCTTTTACAGGAGAACTAACTGCTAAATGGAGAAAAGAGAATGGAGTTAGTTTAGATGAGTGGGAGAAAACAATAATAGGGAACCTGTGTGACTGTGTTGTGCCTGGTAGGGATAAACCTAAAAGTTTTACTGGTACTATCCCTTGGATAACAACGCCTAATATTGAAGGAGATTACATTTGTACATCATCAGCAAAATTATTGTTAACTATCGAGGAAGTAAATGAAGTTCGTGCTAAAATAATTCCAATTGGTAGTGTTATTATGAGTTGTGTGGGGCGTTTTGGACTGTCAGCAATTGTAGAGAATGAATGTGTTATTAATCAACAATTACATGCTTTTTTACAGAGCAATCTAATTGTGAATAAATTTTTAATGTATAACATTAGATATTTAAAGGACTATATGTCAAATAAGTCAACATCAACGACTATTGCATACTTGAACAAAACAGCTTGCAACAGCTTACCGATTAATTTACCAAGTTTGATAGAACAAAGCGAAATTGTTCGTATATTAGAATATACTCTTGAAAATGAACAACGTGCAAAAGAGCTTTGTGATGTTATACAAAAAATAGACTTTATAAAAAAAGTTATTCTTGCTAGAGCTTTTCGTGGAGAATTAGGCACTAATGACTCTCAAGGAGAAAGTGCAATGGAGTTATTGAAAGAAGTACTAATAGAAAAAATGTAATGGTTTAGTAAAAAGTTCAGGAGCTTTGGGACTTATAATTTTTTAGTAGGGACTGCTGGGGACTGTTTGGGGACTGAAGATACAATGAAACGTCTAAAAACACCAAAATATATAAAAAGCATTAACTTAAAAACACTGATATATCAAGGTTTGTAAGGGAAAAAGAAAAGTTGTAAAACACAGTCTAACAGACTATGAACCAGTTGGCGAGGCTTTAAATTTCTTCTGTAGAACCATAGCATGTAGATGATTAATATTACCTGAGGTTTCTAATACTAGCCTCAGGCTCTTTTTTTATTCGTTGCTTTGTTAACGCAAGATTTATAATGTCATGTTTAGTTAATGAATCTCTGGGGTAATCTCAGAGCTATATTTTTACCTATTTTTACAAATATTGAAGGAAAAGATAGATATATGTTGAATTAATATGTTAAAGAAAGCATTAGGTTGCACTACATATATTAATGGAAATTATATACAGTCATGCGCCATTACTGAAGTTTAAAAATGCATTAGGGGGAAAAAATTATGTCAAAAACATTTATATCATATGCATGGGAAAATGACACTCATAGAAATTGGGTTAAAGATTTTGCGGAAAAATTAAGAAATGATGGTATTGAAGTGATTTTAGATCAATGGCATCTTACTCCAGGAGACCAATTACCGGGATTTATGGAAAGAGCAATTAGAGAAAATGATTTCGTTCTAATAATCTGTACTCCTCATTATAAATTAAAATCGGATAAAAGGGTAGGTGGTGTTGGTTACGAGGGAGATATTATAACTTCTGAAGTATTTACACAAGGGAATCAAAAGAAATTCATTCCTATACTTCGATATGGAGAGTGGAGTAAAGCAGCTCCTTCATGGGTATTAGGAAAGTATTATATAGATTTAAAAGGTAATTCATATTCTGAAGATAATTATAATGATTTATTAGCAACTCTACATAATCGTCGACCTCAAGCGCCTCCAGTTGGACGAGTTCCTGTAGAACGATTTCAACAAATAGTTTCATCTCAAAGTTTAACTACATTAGCATCAATTAATGAATTTGATCCAATAAAAATTGAAGGAATCATTGTGGATGAAATTACAACTCCGAAAATGGATGGAACTCGTGGCTGTGCATTATATGAAATTCCGTTTAAGCTATCTCGAAAACCTTCCAATATTTGGCAAGAAGCATTCATTCAAACATGGAAAAATCCACCTAGGTTTACAACCATGCATCGACCTGGAATAGCATGTATATATGGAGATAAGGTAGTTTTAAATGGAACAACAATTGAAGAAGTTGAAAAATATCATAGAGAAACTTTAAAACTTTCAGTTGAACGAGCTAATGAAATTGAGCAAGAGGTAAAAACTCGAAAGAAGAAACAAGAAGATATCGAAATTGCAAGGATTAAAGAACATAAAAAAGAAGTAGAGGAGGCTGCTAAACGTATTAAATTTAATTAATGAATTTTTTAAAATTTGATTCATTGTAACATCTTACTTTTCAAAACACATATAAAAAATAATTTTAAGTTATACAATATTACAATTTAAACTAATCTTGATAACACATTGGTATATCTGTGGTTTAAGGTAGTAAAAAATAACACAACCGTAACACAACCCGAGTAAAATAATGCATGATTAAAAGTAATAATATATGTAAGTAAAGATTAAGAATATAGCGATACCAACGTTTATAACAAACTATAACATTATATATTTAACATGTCGGTAAACCAGTTGTTCGCAGGTAGACTTCTGTCAGACGCATCATAAAAGCCCTAGAAGTTTAATAATGTGTACCCTTTGTCAAGGACAATTTAAAAAAGCCTAGGCTTAATTTAGAAGATGATTTCTGTACAGAAATCATCTTATTAATCTAACATAGACTTTTTTAAGTTGTTTAAATTGGTTTTGCCGTTACTTTTAAGCAAACATAAACTTACAGTGTATGTAACGACCTCCGAGGACGTAGTAAAAACTGTAAGTTTTTACTATCTATTTTGAAGAACAAATGTCTATAGTATATAAAGAGTTATATAAATTTATATATTCTATTATAAAAAATCAAAATTTAACTGAAGATATACTTCAACAAACTTTAATGAAAGCCTATGAAAAATTTGATGCAATTCAAGATATAAAAAAATTTAAACCATGGATTTTTACTATAGCAATTAATGAGAGTTTATCATGGATTAGAAAATATAGTAGGGAAATACCTAGTGAAGATACTTACTTAGAAGTATTAGGGGGTTCTTCAGAAGATATTCCAGAAGAATTATTGATAAAAAATGAAACAAAAA
>Ga0209123_1003953_pt1 | contig 10601 bp, 8 predicted proteins | sample BarGraIncu00431A_FD_184500 | JGI IMG/M metagenome (GOLD analysis project Ga0209123, IMG submission 184500) | Arctic peat soil microbial communities from Barrow, Alaska, USA - Barrow Graham LP Incubations 004-31A (SPAdes) (version 2) | ecosystem: Environmental > Terrestrial > Soil > Wetlands >...
AATAATAAATATATAGAATACATTGAACCCTTTCAGGGCTCTTTTTTCTTTTTGTCCAGTGCCACGGGTTACACCCGCGGTTATTCACATTTAAGTCCTTCGGACTATATTGAAAACTTGAACTCCGATTAATCATTATTCACAACTTATATAATGTCTGTTATCCATAGATAGTTTTTAAAAGTAATGATACAGGGTTTTTTGAGTTTCGTTAATTCATTAGTGATACGTTATTATCAATATTTTATATTAAACCTTACTAAGTTTCAGCATACCTACTTCCACTTTTAGGATTAATCCTACTACCGGAGGAGGCTATCTACTATTAACTATCTACTATTTACTATCTACTATTTACTATCTACTATTTACTATCTACTATTAACTATTAACTACCCACTACCCACTATCAACTGATAATTGTTAACTGATAATAGCTTAAATGTCTTACTTTAGATTTAACTTTATTCCGTTTTTTAATATTTCAAGAACAAAAGGATTATTTGATTGTAATTCTTCTTTGGAAATAGGATGAGGCTCAATTCTACTGTCAATATTTGATGCCAACAACATAAGTTTAACCTGAGTGTCAAATCTGTCATTGTCGGTCAAATTATCAATAACTAAGGCTATATCAATATCACTTTCAGCTCTTTGATTGTTTCGGGCATAAGAACCAAAAATGTATGCAGAAAATAAATCCGGTTGATGATTTAATACCGTATGTATGTATGTTTTTACTATTCTACTAATGTTTTTATCCATATTCGTTGAATTTTTATTTTTTCCATCCAAATTGCGCAAAATCAGGAGTACAGGTTTTTTGAAAACTCATTTTATAATCGTCATATCTTGCATTAATGTTGAATGCTGTTACTGTTGCAAAAAACAATTGTTGTTCTTTATTTAATGTTAAATTACATTTTTCAGCAAGTCGAAGTAAGTAATTGGAACAAAATAATGTCGTATTTTTAAATCACATAGTGTCACATAGCAAAACCACATAGTAACACAAAGTATAATAAAAAGTAAACATAGAAAACATAGTGTTCATCCAAATTTTATTACTCATTTCCAATTTTATAAGTTATTGACTATGTGTTACTATGTATTCGTATAATTAGCTACAAATGTATATATTCATTGGAATGAAACTATGTGAAACTATGCGAATATACTATGTGCTTCTATGTGTAATAAAAAATAAAATTTTAATTTGAAATGACAATTAGAATGAGACAATATATTAATTCTATTACTTAGATTGTGAATATAGGGTGGATAGTCGTTTTTTAACTTCACATACAATGCTTTAAGTAATTTTTCAATCATTAAATGACCTAAAAACATACTCCAACTTAATCGTTTGTTGTCATACAATGTAATCATGGTTTCGTAATCCTCATCTGAACTCTCTATCCAAAATCGAATTAATTTATCTGTATCAAAATCAGTATTTTCCATATAGAACTATAGTATTCATGCAATATCATTTAAACAAAGATCATATTCATCAGATGACTTGAATCATCTGATGAGTAAGAAAGCAAAATAAACGACAATGAAACAATAGAAAATTTATTAGAACGCGATTACAATTACTCCCTTTGGTCATGACCTTTGGTTCGCTAAACCTTATTTTGACTGAGACTTCGGCGTGAGCATCCGGCTATTAATTAGGACTCTCAACTATTAACTATAAACTATTAACTCTCAACTTTCAACCCTCACCTGTCAACTATCACCCTTTGACATCCCCCAAACTCCCCCTCTCCCGATAGCTATCGGGAGTAACGAGGGGTATTTGGTTGATTGTTTGCAACAATAAAAAAGTGATTATAGCTCGTCAATTTCAATGACACTACTTAGCCCTGCATAATTCCGGGCAGAACTATATAAATACTCTTCTGCACTGGCTACCAATCCAGTTCTTACTGGATTTTCGTGAATATAGTTAATGCGTTGATGTAACAATTCAGTTGTCGTTAACTCGATAGGGTGACTTTTATCCTGCCAAAACCGATACTTTTCGATTCGGTTATCAAATTTACCGGCAAATTCAAACCTATGTAACATCCAGTCTCTCCTGCTTTCTGACAAATTTTGTATTTCATCAAGCACAGCCTTTGCAGTGAATTTCTTATAATCACGAAGAAAGTCAGTCATTCTAAAAGGTTCTTCAATGCTACAAACGAAATGCATATGATTAGTCTCCCGATAGCTATCGGGAAAACACCACGCATACAATTTCAATCCTTTGTTTTTTCTGCAAAAATCTAACGAATCAGTAATAATAATCCTGTAATTCGGCCGTGTAAAAACATCTACCCTATCAGTTACAGTAAATGTAAGGAAATAAACAACATTTTGTTTTTCAACTCTGTAATTCTCGGAAGACATATTTTTTCATTATATTACTTGTAGCGTTACAAACGCACTACCATTTACCCCTCGTTGCAAACAAGGGGAAGATTTAGTCATAAAAATCTTTTTAGCGTTACAAACGCTCAACCATTAACCCCTCGTTATAAACGAGGGGGAGTGTGTTCATAGTCTTTCCAATTTTCAATAAATAAGGGAATCGAAGATCAGCGTAGCTAATAAGGTTAAGAATGTTTGTGTATTCTCGTTCTACTAAGGGTGAAAAACAAAAATAAGGTTTTTACATTCAACTATAAACTATTAACTAGAAACTATTAACTCTCAACTCAGAACTATAAACTACTAACTAAGAACTCAAAACTCAGAACTATAAACTCAGAACTACCAACTATTAACCTTTCACACCCCTTTAGCGGCTTGGGGTCACTATTAACTATTAACTCAGAACTCTATTTCCTACCTCTTACTCTCCGTATCATTTGTTTCCCCGTACGTTCCATATTCCTTGCCATAACCGTAGCCGTATTTACGTCCGTATCCATAGCGGAAAGCCTCCTTATGAAGATCTTCGGCGTTGATGATAAAATACATGTTTTTAATTTTCTTCTGGTGATAGAGCTTGGTAGCATCTTCAATATGTTTCTTCGGCGTATAATCGGCACGTACCAGGTACAGGCTTACATCGGCAAAACGGTTGAGTGTAAAGGCATCCGAAACCATTCCCAACGGAGCAGTATCGAGAATAATAAAATCGTATGTTTTCTTTAATTCAAGGATCAAGTCATCCAGCAAGGGTTTAGCCATCAATTCACCGGGGTTGGGAGGTACCGGGCCGGCGGTAATCACCGAAAGATTGGGATGGATACCCGATGGCCGTATCAGGTCATTACGATCGAGATGTCCCGACAAATACAAGGTAATACCGGGACCATTGTCGATACCGATATACTCACCCAGTTTGGGTTTACGTACATCCAGCCCGACAATAATTACTTTTTTATCGAGCAAGGCAAGGCTCATGGCCAGATTGATACAGATAAAGGTCTTTCCCTCTCCACTGATACTCGAAACCACATTAATGACTTTTTGTTCGGGATCGTTTAATACAAACAACAGGTTGGTCCTTAACAAACGAAACATCTCGGTAAAGCGGTTGGTACTGTTTTCGCGGATAATAATATTACCCGTTTGGTTACTCTTGGGTATTTCACCCAATATCGGTACATCCGATATTTTTTCCAGCTCCTCTTTGTTTTCAATCTGATAGCGCAATAATTCACGAATATATAAAGTGAGTATGGGGAGTATAAATCCCATGAAAAAAGCGAACAGCATGATAATCATTTTTTTGGGTGATACCGGAATGCTATTGCTACGGGGTGAGTCAATTATTTTGCCCTTGGGAACCACTACCACCATATTCAGGAAGTTTTCCTCTTTCTTTTGCAGCAAAAACAAATACAGGGCTTCCTTGATGCCTTGTTGCCTTTTGATCTCGGTATATTCTCTTTCCTGACGGGGAATAGCCTTGATACGTCCGACATTCTCCACATCTTTTTTCACCAGGTCCTGCCGTGTTATTTGCAGGCTGCGTTTTTCGTTTCGTACACTGGCCAGCACGGTATTGAACATCCCATCAATCTGGGCATTCAGATCCAGCATAGCCTGGTTGGTACCCGAGGCCGTACGTGAGAGACGGTCACGCTGCAGTATCAGAGCATTATAATCGGTAATCAACCCGTTCAGGCTCTCACTTTTAATGCCGGTACCGGCAGGCAGTAAATGATACCGGTTCTCCTTTTTATTGATATAGTCATAAATATCCGATACAATAGCCAGTTGCGTTTCCACTTCCAGCCGTTTCTGTTCGTAATCGCCGGTTTTCTGTATAAAGAGGTCGGCTTCCGATTTAATATCGGTGAGTCCCTGAGTCTGTTTGTAATTTTCGACCTCCGTTTCTACCTGACTGAGTTCAGTAGTGAGTGATTTAAGACGCTCATCCACGAATATTGCCGTATTACTGGCCACCAGATTCTGATCCTGCATATCTTCATGATTATAGACTTCGATCAGTTTGTTCAGAAAACTTCTACCCAGATTTACATTACTGGTTTTCAGCGTGATTTTGACTACCGATGTTGTCTTGGAAGTCAGTTCCATGGTCATCCGGCTTAAAATATCATTCGCTTTTAAAACCGGTTTTTGTATGCCAATTTTCAGGGTCAGTTCCTTTTGATTGATAAGCTTGGTACGTTTAAAATGAAGGGGACCAAAAGGCATTACCACCATGCCGTCGCTAGTGCCCGCTTTGACAGTAAAATCTTTGTCGGCATAAGTTCCTTCAAATTCAAATCCATCGTTAGGGAATACGGTCATTTCAAATACTATGGGATTACTCAGGGTATCCAGCACGGCATCCGGCAGGGATAGTTGAACAGGGCTCTCATCACCAGACAAAATGGTATTTCTGAAAAAACCCACTTCGCTATAACTGACATAAAGACCCAGATTGCGCACCGCCTTTTCGGTCAGGTTAGAGGTCTGCAGCACTTCCAGCTCGTTGTCCACATTGTTTTTTACATCAAACATACCCAGGTCTTTAAGACCTGCCAGTTCGGCCATACCTCCACCCTTGCGGTCATCCTTCACCAGCACGGTAGAGTCTACTTCGTAAACCGGAGTAGTGGTTTTCAGGTAGAAAAAAGCAAGTACCAGACAAACCGCCAGAGAGAGTACAAACCATTTCCAATAGGATAAATATTTGAAAAACAAAGCCATTAAATCGATGGATTTTTCGTTTTCTTCTTCTTCAGTTTCAGGGTAATAATTCATAAGAATTAAAAATTAATAATTAATAATTAATAATTGCTGCGGGAAATCGTCAAGAATAAGTGATCCTACCCGTCCGGCAATTACTATAATAAACAAAAAGATTATTTCAACACATTAAAGGCCAGACTGACCATGGATATAAATATTGACACGGCAGATATAGCCAGATTTTCGGCCACACCGAAGTTGGCATTCCTCGATTTGGCTTTGTTGGGTTCCACATAAACCACATCATTCTGTTCCAGGTAATAGGCAGGAGAATTGATGATGTTGGCATCGTTCAAATCCACTTTAATATACTGTTTAGCACCCTCCGCATTTTCCCTTAGGACAATAACATTATCACGGCGCCCATAAATGGTCATATCACCTGCCATAGCCAATCCTTCGAAAATGGTCATCCTTTCATTCACGGTATTATACTTCCCCGGTCTGTTTACCTCACCCAGCACATTAACGGCATAATTGGTGATGCGTATGGTGACTATGGGACGTTCGTTATTAAAGGCAGATGCCAGTTTCTTTTGAAGCAAATCTTCCAGTTCTTTGCGTGTAAGATCCTTTACATGTAATTTTCCAAAAACCGGAAAGTCTATATCGCCGTCATTATTCACCAGGTAAGTTTGCAAAGCAGGCTGAGAAATAATAGAGGTATTTGAGTTACTACTAGGTTCATAAAGTTGTGGTACTACCAGGTTATAAATCCTGGATGTCACTGGTTCAGAGGTTAACACGGTAATCGTCAGTAAATCTTTCGGTTTAAGACGGGCATCGTATAAACCTGTACTTATTTTTTTTACTTTCAACGTATCGGCTGATGTGTCCAGTTTTTGAAAATATGCTACCTTCTTAGTGCCCGCGCAGGAGCTTAAAAGCAGTATGCTTAACATCAATAAAAACGGAAGAATTTGTTTTTTGTAATACATAAATTGGTTGGTAGTTTAGACCCCCTAACCCCCTAAAGGGGGAATAAGAGGTTGATTGGTTGTCCCGATAGCTATCGGGAGGTTAATTAGTTGATTAGTTATCCCGATAGCTATCGGGAGGTTAATTGGTTCTTGGTTCCGGTTTGAAGTTTCGCGTTCTGTGTTCAGTGTTCAGTGTTTGAAAGGTCCCGCAAGTGGTACATGCCTTTTACGGTGGGTGATCTCCACCCGGCAGGCAGGTGCGTTCCGATTTGAAAGGTTTCGAGTTTAGTGTTCACGTTCCGCATTTCATGTTTTGCGTTCCGTGTTTCGAGTTTGAGAAGTCCCGTAAACAGGATATCCAGTGTGTTCCGATTTGAAAGGGTTGAAAGGTATGCTGTTCAAATTAAAGAGTCATTCCTTCATCTATTCATTTTTCCATTCTTTCATTCTTCCATTCTTTCATTCTTTCATTTTCAAATTGACACATTTTCAAATCTTCAAATTTTTCTATTACCTGGCTCTTAGCTCATGTACATAATAATGTTCGTCACTCCCAGGTAGGAAGTAACGAATGAACGTTGATAATGTTATATCTTTAACCTCAAACCCAAATAAAAGGGCATTGTAGTTTGCGGTTTTATGCTTTTATTTTAAAGTCAGTATGAAAGATGGCCAATTAGCCCCAAGCCCCTAAAGGGAATGTATAATTACCACCGTCTCCTAAACCAATATTTGAATTAACTAATTGATTACTCAACCTCCCGATAGTTATCGGGATAACTAACCAACCACCTTCTGTATAAACGACATAGGTACCGTGGTGATAGCACATCCAAATCGTTCCAGTCGTACCACCACCTGATGTTTTCCTTTTATCTCAACCAGTTCACCCATCATACCTTCCAATGGTCCTTTGGTAATGATGATCGCTTCGCCATGTTCAAAGGATTCCTGACTATATTCCACAGGCTCATCCGCATGTTCAACCATAAACCGCAACCCTGCTAACTGTTTATCGGGTATTGCCACCGGTTGTCCACCTTCACGTACAAAAGCTATGGCACCATAAATAGCTGTTACCTTTAGAAAATATGTAACCGGAATCTGAACGAAAATATAACCGTTTACTACAGGTACAAGCACTTCCTTCACCCGATCACTCCAGCGACGTTTCACTGTTTGCATAGGTAAATAATGCTCAATTCCGGCCTGAGTAAATCGTTCACTCACCTTTTTTTCAGCCCGGGGAGCAGTATAAACCGCATACCAACGAAGCTTATCGGATTGTAACATTGTACGATCAAAATTTTCAAAGTTTCTTTCTAATTTAGTTGATTAGGTAATTAGTTGATTAGTTGTGATTGGATATATACTAACAACTATTATTCACTATAAACTAATATAAACAAATCATTAATCACTTAGCACTAATCTGTCAACTATAAACTATAAACTATAAACTACCTACTATAACTTAATGGCATTAAATTGAATTAGTCTTTTGAACACAGCGTTATCGGCATAAGTATAGTTAACAATGTCAATCTTTTGCCATCCGAATTTTTTAAAAAATTCAATGCGTATAGACCTTATTATCTTTTTATCGATTTGGTTTTCAGTTAGAATCAACAAATCAATATCACCACCTAATGCAGTATCTGAAGTTCGCGAACCAAACAAATAAAGTTTCGCGTCAGGAAACTTATCAGAAAATATTTGTTTAAAGTATCGTATAATTTTTATGTCTAATCTCATAATTCAAATAATTAAATATCCTATGAGAAATAATATCAAAGTATTCTGTTGACTTAATTTTACCCTATCTAAGACTTAATTTTACTCTATCAAAATTCTACAAATTAATTTTTGATAGTGTCAAATCAATATATTATACATTCACTAAATAATAAGAACTAAATAATATCGCTTAAAAAAATGTTGCGCAAAAATACTCAAATCCCTAACAATACACAAGCAAAAAGACCGAATTATTAAAAAAAACTTAATCGAAATATATATTACTTATTTATACACATTTCATACAGTTAAAAAGATGTCCAATTTAATGTAGCATTTCATTGGACACATTGCTAATATAGAGTATTACAGAATACTACATAACGGAAAAGAAGTTGACATAGTATAGATAAAAAAAATATGTGATACTATGTGGAAATTCTCTGTGTTACTATATGTCCGGATCATCTAAAAAACAATAATACCCCCTGAATATCGCCGGCTTCACAAAACATGTAAGTATCCGGAGTAATTTAAACTCGCATTATATCCTTTTTAGTACTTAAGTCAAAAAGGAACAATTGGTCCTGTTTAGTTATTATTTTGTATCTTTATAGCCCCAATTCATTTACCACTTAATCATTCACCAAAAGTCGGACAAGTTTTACTATTTACTATTTAACCTCCCGATAGCTATCGGGACAACTAATTAACTAATTAACTACACAATGGATACGAAAGAATATATCACTGCAAACAAAAACCGTTTTCTCGAAGAATTGTTCAGTTTAATCCGCATTCCTTCGGTTAGTGCGCACAGTCACCGTCAAACTGAGATGCAACAATGTGCAGAACAATGGCAGAAATTATTGCTGGAAGCAGGAGTAGATACAGCTGAAATCCTTCCAACAAAGGGTAATCCTGTTGTTTTTGCCACTAAACATTTGAATGACTCCTACCCTACTATTCTGGTATACGGTCATTATGATGTTATGCCTGCCGAACCATTGGACTTATGGGTTTCACCTCCTTTCGAACCGGAAATACGGGATGGTAAAATCTTCGCTCGCGGTGCCGATGATGATAAAGGTCAATCGTTTATGCATGCCAAAGCTTTCGAATACCTGGTTCGTACAAATCAACTGAAATGTAATGTAAAATTTTTACTCGAAGGCGAAGAAGAAATCAGTTCACCGAGTCTGGAAGCCTTTTGTATAGAAAATAAAGAAATGCTGCATTGTGATATCATACTTGTTTCAGATACCAGTATGCTTTCGGCAGATATTCCCAGCATTACTACCGGTTTACGTGGTTTAGCTTATTGGCAGATTGAAGTAACTTCTGCTTCGCGTGATTTGCATTCTGGAATATTTGGCGGCGCAGTGGCCAATCCGATTATGGAATTAGCTAAAATGCTGGCTCAACTAACCAATTCAGATGGACAGATTACAATTCCGGGTTTCTACGACGATGTGGAAGATGTTTCTGTTTACGAAAGGGAAATGATAGCTCAGATTCCTTTCGATAAGGATGAATATATGAAAAACTTAAATATCAAAGCCTTATCCGGTGAGAAAGGATATAGCACCATCGAACGTACGGGCATCCGTCCTGCTTTGGATATTTGTGGTATTTGGGGAGGTTATACCGGCGAAGGAACAAAAACCGTTCTACCTTCGAAAGCCTACGCAAAACTGTCTGCCCGACTGGTTCCGCACCAACAATACGAAAAGATAGCCGAACTGGTGGCAGCTCATCTGAAACAGATTGCGCCTGAAACTATTGATATAAAAGTGACCTGTTTACATGGTGCACAGAGTTACGTTTGTCCAATAAATTCAACAGAATATAAAGCAGCAGAAACAGCCTACACGACTGTCTTCGGTAAAAAACCTTTGCCTGTAAGACGCGGTGGCAGTATTGGTGTTATTCCCATTTTCGAGAAAGTGTTACAGGTAAAACCAGTGTTGATGGGTTTTGGACTTGAATCGGATGCCATTCATTCACCCAACGAAAATTTCCCGCTTGATTTATTCTATAAAGGAATAGAAACTATTGTGGAATTTTATAAGATAGTTGGTAGTAAGTAGTTGGTAGTTTATAGTTTATAGTAAGTAGTTTATAGTAAGTAGTAAGTAGGAGTGAATTGAGTATAACAATTCCAAATAATGATTACTAAAGATCAAACTAAATTAAATAATCAACCCTTACAGTCTCGCCTTTGGCGAGAAAGATCCTGGCAGAGGTTGAGTTTCTTAGGTATAGTTAGTTGGTGGTTCCAGGTTCCAGCATATTAGTTATTGGTTATTGGTTATTGGTTCTTTACACTTGATTCTTGGCTCTTGCATTTCAACGACTTACAGTTATGCTAAAAAATATTTTAATCTTTTTCGAAAAATTATATCAAAAAGCTATTGTCATTTAAAAAAAATGCACTATGTTTATTGCACTTTTGAGATCACAATAATACAAACAATTCTAATACCTAATGTCATGACGAAAACGATAACATTCAACGAGCTACGTAAAGTGAAAGATTCTCTCCCAAGCGGTAGTATGACCAAGATCGCGGAAGAACTTGGTCTGGAAAAAGAAACAGTAAGAAATTATTTCGGTGGACACGATTACAAAGATGGAAAAAGTTGTGGAGTACATATAGAGCCGGGACCTGATGGCGGTTTAGTCATGTTAGATGATACGAAAATTCTCGATATAGCACTTCATATTATTGATGATCATAAA
>Ga0209123_1003956_pt1 | contig 10594 bp, 9 predicted proteins | sample BarGraIncu00431A_FD_184500 | JGI IMG/M metagenome (GOLD analysis project Ga0209123, IMG submission 184500) | Arctic peat soil microbial communities from Barrow, Alaska, USA - Barrow Graham LP Incubations 004-31A (SPAdes) (version 2) | ecosystem: Environmental > Terrestrial > Soil > Wetlands >...
AGGTTAATATAAAGTGTAAATTCAAGTCGAATTATTGTGCAAATGGGATAAATCAATCTGGAAATTCATCATTCAACTAGATAAATTAACTTGCACAAGTTAGGATAAGATAAAGTGTAAATCAACAAATACTAATGAAATCTTCTTTCTCATTAATCACTTTTTTTAAATCAGACCTTAATTTTATTAAATTAGCCGGTGTAATAGTACCTCTAAAAATAGATTTTTGATGATGTTTAAAATATTTCTTGCAAACTTTAAACACTTTATTTACCCGCTTTTCTTTTATATCATAAAAAACAAAAGCATAATTATAATTTATATTTTTTGCCATACTACCTCATCTCCTTAAGACTAAAAGGCTTAAATTCTTTGCCCTCCAAGCAAAATTTAATCAATTTATAGCCATCTAGTTTTATTGCGGTTTCATAGCTTACTTTGCGTTTCAATATTGGATGATCAAACACAGCACTAAATCTTTCCTCTATAGCTTCAATAAAAATCTTCTTACCTGCTTCATTTAATAAACAATAATTTAGTTTTTTATCAAAATGTTTAGAAACTTGAATCCTCCTATTGTTAACTAATTCAAATATGCATTTATAAACAATTACAGGCTTAAATACTTCTGCAAGGTCTAGGCTAAGCGAGAACCTTCTCTCACTTGGCTCATGTAAAAAACTAATTGTTTGATTTAAATGGGTATTGTATATTTGAGATACAGTCTTAGTATACAAAATTGAATTACCAAAAGAAATCAAAGCATTTATTGGGTTATCGGGTGGACTTTTTACTCTTTTATTCATTATAAAATCTTCTGGAAGAAAACATTTAAAACTTTCGTAAAACCTCATCCAAATTTGACCCTCGATAAATAAAATCTGTTTTATATCTAAGTCTTTGCTTAAAAATTTTGGCACTTCTTTTTTTATCCAGTCTAGAATCCCTTTCAGCTCTTTCTTATCATGTTTGTAATAATGATATAAAACTTCATATATGTTGTCTCCTATTCCCTGAACAAAAGCCTTAGCTATTTCTATTCTATTTTCTAAGTATGCCTTAGCTTGTTTTACAGTTAAGTTCCCACTGACTAATTGTTCCTTTGGATAAAAGCTACCACTATAATTACCATAATAATTAAATATGTGAAGAGTAATTCCAGCTTTTGCTATAAAATCTAAAAACTTTGTATTCATACTTATTTCATTTAAACAATATAATTCTTTTGTTGATTCAATCGGTATATAATTATTACCTTTTTCATTTTTAAACATTATAGAATTATCTTTCCTACTAAGGGCCCCCATGGACATAATATATCTAGTATATTTACTCGTAATAACCCCTCCCTATCAATATTAAATATTCATCTTATGCGAAGCTGCAATATTAAAGTCTTTTAAAATCTAACTAAATAAAGCAATATTCATAAAAAGCACACTTCTTACATTTGGGCTTAAATTCTAGCTGTGGAGGTTTTTCCATTGTGACAAAATCTTCAATTTCTTTAATTAGAATCTCTAGCTGCTGCTCATACTCTTTGGTTAGTTCTACTAAAACAATTTTCTTATCTTGTTTGTTTTTTTCTAGATATTCTATTTTGCCAATCTTTTCAACGCCTTTATCCTTTAATATTTTAAGATAAAGTAATGTTTGCCACTTAGTAGCCACCGTATCTGCATCAGATTTTTTCATTTCCACTAAATAATCTTCAGTTATCTTATCTATTCTCACATTATCAATAGCTATTTCCGTATTTTTCTTACCTTCGTTTTTTAACTGATGAAGAATTTTTCCGATTCTAACATCCTCACTATTATCCTCTAAGTTAATCCTATTTCCTAGCAGCCAACATTGACGTTTGCAATGAAAATAATAATTAATTAAGGTACCTGTGATTTTCATGATTCACCTCTCAACATCATAAAATTTCAGCTTTTTCATTTTCATTAAATAGTCCCCTATCAAATTTACCATCAGTAAAATATTTTTCACCATTTCCTATATAATAAATATTACCCAAAATATCATTGTAAGAAACAGTTATTCTATTTACTGTATAAGTAAAATAATCTAATTTTGATAAGGTTCTTGAAAGCTTTACCCTCTTTTCTCCATACTCTAAGGCTGTATCTTGCAAAATATCCTTATATTCATCCCACACTTCTGATCCAACTATTACAAGGCCATTATCGTCTTCAATTTCCCTGTTAAAGAAAACTCTGTATTCTTTATCATCATTGTCAATTAACTTCATCCGTTTAGTTATATCTCTATATTCAAGCCTAGCCACTACTTTGTCTTTAAAGTCTTTTATATTTTTAGAAGTTTCTCGTCTTTTATCACTTTCTAAATTTTCCATAACAACGGAATAAAACTTTTCGAAATCCTTTAATTTCAAAATTTCTCTCATAGCTATTGTACTCAAAGTAATTTCTTTATCTTTTCTACGATCACCCTTATAAACAGAGCTTACATCATCGAGATTGAAGAAATATACTATAGACCCTTTCTTTTTACATGAACGATTAATTCTTCCCAAAAATTGTTCCTCAGCGTCTAAAATAGATATATCTTTAAAACCTATATCCATGTCAATGTCTACACCAGCTTCTATTACTTGGGTTGCCACAAGTATAATGTTTTTTTCTGTTTTTACAGTGTTTATAATCTTATTTCTGTCTATTTTATTATCATCACCCGTTATTAACATTATCTTCTTTCCTAAGGATTCAAGCTCTTCAATTTCATTTAAATCCTTAAAAAAATCCAATGCTGTTTTTTTCTTTATAAATTCAATTAATATATTTTTTCCTTCAACTTGTGAGCACTCCACCACTTTATTTATAAGCACTCCCCTTGTATCTTCTTCATCTAATAATGAAAAATCCAAGCTAACTCTATCTTTAAATAGTGGGTTAGAAAAATATTTATCTCTATTTTCTATTAAATTCACAAATTGGTCTCCAGAATCCAAAAGCTTTTCAAGCTTTGGCAGCGTAGCTGACATTATAATTAATTTGATGTTCAAAAGTTTACAATAGCTTTTTAAGAATATTATTATTTCTTTCCAAATACTATTTCTATAGCTTTGTATTTCATCAAGTATAATAACGCTATTTGCTATGTGGGTTATAGGGAAAACCTCTTCCCTACTGTTTCCAAAAAGGTAATTAAAAAAATTTACATGGCTAGTTAATACTATAGGGTAGTGTAAAAACTGCCTATCAAGAATGGCTTTATTATAATCAATTTTATGCTTAAGACCCTTAATTTTTATATGACCATTATCCTCTTCAATATCATCCACTTGAATGGGGGTTACCGAATTAATTACAGCAATTTGTCTTTTAATTTCTTCATTATTCTTAAATATATCATCTAAAGAATTTTTAGTTTGCTCAATCAATGTATTAAATGGAAACACATAAAATATCTTATTTAAATTTTTGTTATTTTCTAAAAGCTTAAAGGCTAGATTTATTGAGGTATTAGTCTTTCCACTGCCTGTTGGTGCCTCTAGGTAGAATATATTCTCATCTTTATGTTGCATAAGTGATTCTTCACAATCTATAAACAGCTGAGTCCTTATCTCATTTATATCACCTTCTGAAAAAGGATTTTTGATTTTGCCATTCAAATAATCCTTATAGGTTTCAGTGCTTTTGTATATATCCCTGTCTTTATAAATAGTATAATATTTCTCTATATTATTAATAATCCCAAAGTTTTGCGTACCCTTGCCACTTTGGTAATGGGAAGTAGAATAGAAATCTCCTGAAACTAAAAGTGAAAAGACTAATTTTGTATAAATATATACATCTATAGATTTCCAAATCTCTTCATCCTCAAAATTATTTATTGTATTTTCTAAATATTCCATATAATCCTTGATAGTATCCGGGTCTATACCCAAAATACCCTTATAATCCTTATATATTTTTACGTTTTTTTTATAAGTCTTAAATCCCTCAATGAATTTATCTTTAAACACTGTAAAATTATCTAAGATTCCGTGATGCTTAGAGACCAAATAACTATTTAGAAGTAAAAAAGTTAAGAGAATGGGCTGGTCACCACTCTCTTTTATAGAAATAAGCTTTTTAAAATAGTAGTCAAAATATATACAAGCAGACAGCATTGAGTGTTTGGAATCAGAGTTAGGAATGTCTTTATATTCTTTGTTTTTCATTTTTCTAGTTTGAAAATTACAATTTATTTTACCTATATCGTGCATATATATTGTGTTACACAAAAGCTCTTTCCAAAAATTCTTACCATCTTCACTTAGATTTGTAAGTAACTTTTCTTCTATATTTATAAATACATTATCCAAGTTTTTTTCCTTACATATATCCAAAAAATATTTGTATGTCAGGTCCATATGATCAACTAATTTTTCTTTGTGTTCATTGTTAGTGTGTTCATCTTTCATATGAGCAAAAATGTTATCTAAATTACCCACTTCTTCTTTAACATTAAATAATTTTATATTATCAAAATACATATATATCACCTAAAAGAAAAATAATATTTTTTCGGATTCAGCAAATAATTTACAGCTTTCTTTAGGCTGAACTTTCATATTTGTTAAAATAAATGGAATTGTTATATACTGATTTTGTTCAAGTTCAAGAGCCATTGGCAATCGTTCTTCATATTTCCACATATCTTCATGCTGAAAACTTAGATTAAATACCTTTTTCTCCTCCTTTTTAAATTCAAAATAATCTTTAATAAATAAACTATTTACCTTTTCAGAACTAGTGATTTCTTTAAGATCCACTAACTGAGCATCTGTAATATTTGCATAATGGTCATTCTTACCTAGATATGGCATATATACAAAGCTATTATTTAAAAAACTATTAGTTATTTTATCCATATTTTTATTATCATCAATTAATATATAGATATCCCATATAGGTTTTTCTAGCCACTGTTCTTTAACAATTAGGTTTCCACCCTGTTCTTGCGACGCATATCCCACCGAATTATTAAACACTTGAACTTTTTTAGGAATGTATCCTCTCTCATTTCTTGGTACTATAGAAACATTCAAACTATTCAATTCACTATAAAACTGTGGAAAATCCTGCTTTTTCTGAAAATTATATCCCGCAAGTCCAATGGCAGCTCCGATTATTCCTAAAATGGCTATCTTGTTAATATTCCCATAGGTAAAATATAAGTAAGTATTTACATCGGGCTTTTTAAAGAAAGCCGTTTCTCCAGACAAAGTAAATTTTAAAGCCTTCATTTTCTATACCTCTTCTCTTGTAAATATATTAAAGTATTTAGCTTTATTTATATTCCCTTCTAATTTTGTTTTATAAGAGTTATAGTAAACTTCAATATTTAGTATTCTATCAGATAGTTTATTTAAAAGTTCTTCAAATTTTAAAGTAATAATATCCTGTCCATTAACCTTAGTAAAATCAATATATTGAGCTAAATCTGGCAAATACAAATCTTTTTGTGTTTCCACAAAAATGGCAAATTCATTTTCACAACCTAGTTTTGCATTTGTATTAAATGCAGTAGCAGAAACTAGCGCCACTTCTTTGAATTTTTTATAATCCTCTTCTGTATAACCTTCAGTTACTCCCATTTCTACATAGTTTTTGTAGGATATAGGGTTTATTACAAAGGGATAAAAATAATGTGCTTCACTACTTACTATTTTTGTACCTAGTGTGGAAGCATCCGCATCATCCTTTGTTCCATCTCTAAATGGAGATAGAATTTGTTGTTCTTCTACAGTTGTATCCTCATATTTGTTAAAGCCTTGACCAATTTGAACAGCACCAGTTATAGAAATATTATTACCTTCTTCAGCAAAAGTAGCTCCAAAGTTTTTTACATCTATAGCTTTGAATAGATTTGTCATCACCTTATTGTTGTCTTTTTCTTTCTTTAAATCTTCAACTTGAAAAACCTCTTCATATCTTTCTTTTAAAGATTTTGGCTTTATTTTTATTTCATCCTTTTTCTCTTCCATTTTTAATGATTTTATATATAATACCTTTTCACCACTATTCTCCCACATCTTTTTCATTGGATATTTTAGTGCTTTATCACTACCAAATATCTCTCCTGTTGATATTGATTTAGGCTGTCCACTGAAATCCGCATTCCAATTTGCCATTATTGATTTTATACCTATAACACCGTATACTCTATTCTCCATCTTTAACTTCCCCCTCTTTTTTGCTTTCATAAATTAAGCTACTATATAAATATCCTGCAACCAACATATTATCATCTACTTTGCTTTCAGTCTGGTACCCAAGAACCATAGCACTGAAATTATTAAACCTTTTACTCTCTTTCTGAATATCATAATTGTATTTTTTAAAGAGTATTTGTAATTGTAATTTCAATTTCTCATCAGTTTTACAGTTTAAAAGTGGATTAATAAGAGAATGCACCCTTTTGCTTGATTTGCTTTTTGACAATAAATAACTTGAAATTTGACCCACCGCAAAGTAATATTCATTGTCACTCTCAATTTTATCCGTTTGTTTATTATTTATCTTTTCTCTTAAACTACTAGCAAGTCCATTTAAAATATCCGCCATTTTTTCTCCTCCTATTAAATAATCTAAAATCCCACATCTAAGATTAAATTGTTCCTTAGCTTTTATCATATATTCATTACATATTGTATTTTTAATAAGTTCCATAGAAGTCTTATCAAATATTTGTTTTATAATTGTAGTATCACCCTTGTAAAACCAATTTAAAAAAGCACCTCTTGATTTTATAAGATTTTCTTTAACCCTAAAATCATTTAATTTTATATCTTTAGGATCTGAAAAATAGTTATTAGTTAAAAATTTATTAAAATAAATATTACTAATTAGCATTTTAAGGTTACTCATTTTTGTCATTTCTCCATAACTATCACTAAGTGAGCCCTTAAATTTCGTATAATCTATGGGAATAACTGTATCGATAAATAAGCCTATTATTGTATTATTTAGTCCCACAATTGTATCAAAATCATGGATTTCAACTTCTTTGCCTTTTTTTATTCTTAAAAAATAGCCTGAGAATTTATCATCTAAGTTTTCTTCATTAGATAAACAGTTTATATTTCCATCTCCAATATAAATGTTTGTTTTACCTTCACAAACATTGTTATATAGATAATCAACGAACTTCTTTTGTAAAATTACTTCTTCAATTGAAATCAGATAAGGCTTGGGATTTTTTCTCGTCTTATTCTCTAAATAAGGTTTTTTTGAATTTAGTCCCATGTTATCATTGGGTAAGCCATGTGTTATATTATTTATATCTATATTAAATTGAGCATTATTATAAATATTAGGTATTACATATTTTTCACTTTCTTTTTTATATTGCTCTATATCGCATTTTAAAAATATTTTCAGGTAACTTTTATTATCTTTTACATTCCCTAAAGTTAAAAGTGAAAAAATATTATTTTTAATCCATGTCTTTTGCTGTTCAAGTAAATCGTAATCTACCTTGCCGTATTTATCCTCTGTTAATTCATACATTTTCCTTTTTTCTTTGTCTTTACTATCTTTGTATTTAATTCTTGGATTTTTTAATATTTCATAATAATTATCAATTATAGCTTCTGTTAGCTTTCCATTACTAATACTTTCTTTTTTAACAAAAAAACTCAAATAATTATTACTATGTATTATTTTATTAGAATCTATAGGCTTGTTCATATCTATTAGTTTAGACAAATAATCCATTTCAGCAAAATCATAATACCTACCTGTTTTATCAGAGTTTTTTTTATCTACCTCTAATATTTCAATAATTTCTCCACGCTCACCAACTAAGACATAACTTCCTTCCCCTAAAACATAACTATCAGTTATAAGCTTTTCACCTTTTTCACTATACATATCTTTAAAAGACTCTAAACAGCCCTTTAACATGCCATTCACCTCCTATAACCATTTATAATTTACGTACCCATATCCACGGCCATTCATTTCAAGAAGGCCTGTCCCAAGTGCAAAATATGCTAGATCCTGTGCTAAATCATTTTCAGCAATATTTAATGTTATTTTGTCTCCTAGCATTTTTATATCTTTATACTTTGTTGCTATTGGCTTTTGATTATCAAATTTCATAAAAGTAAATAAATCAAATTCTTCATTAATCTTTTGTTTTGTAAAATCGTTATACTTCTTTATTAAATTTTCTCTTAATCTTTTTTCAAATATTTCTACGCTCTCATTTGTTCTCCAATATCCATTTTCAAGTTTCATAACAACTGGTGTAATGGTATAAATTCTTTCAATATATTTTTTAGGAACAACTTTTATTTCTAATGTTAGAGCTTTTAACGTGCTGCTACTTTCATTATCTAAAAATTTCTTAAAATGATTTACTAATTTTTCATCCACAGTCCGAATGTTTACTGTGTATACTTTCCCAACTAAATATATTTTGTTCTTTTCGATAGGGAGAAAGGAAGCAAATGTGTAATTTTTGTATTGGTTATTATTATGAAAATTTAGAAGTTCTTCGTCTTTAGTTAAACTATTGTCTATAATTTTACTTATTTCCATTTGACTTTCTTCCATTTTAATGTCTTTTTTTAGATAAACTTTTAATGTTAATTCCCATATTTGCATTTTTTTCACCTCACTTTTATTTTTTCTAAGAAAAGTACAATTATGTTATTCTAAGATTTAAATGTTAAATATATTATTATTTTACATAAAATCCTAGTATGTTGTAAATATATACTTTATATTACATATTGTCAATAGTTTTATTTGCAAGTAATTTAATTACTAACGATATTTTGGCATTTGGATTAATAAAAATACCTTCTGCAAGTCAATTAATTACTAAATTTAAATACATCATATGTTAAGGTTCATTTTAACTCTCGCATTGGTATTTTTATATAAATAATATAATTCAAATCTAACTATATGTCAAACGAATGCTTTTGCATATGTTTTTCATCCTTTTTATTTCAATTATTACCGGCCAAACCATATGGAAATATTTTGGAAAATATCTTTACTCACCTGGATAAATCACGGAACAATAGTTGTAGTCAAAAACAAATGTTTTCTACTACACTAAAAAATACTTTTAAGTCCAATAACTGGTTATATATAAAATGTATTTAAATATAATATAATAAAATTATATTATTTTAATATTTTCAAATACCTAGGATTTGATTTTGTAAATTTAGCAGTTCGTCCTGTTTCCTTATCAAGCATAAACTCTGTACCTTTATCATCCATATGCCTTGTGAAGGTCTTTATTCCCACTGAATCAGCCCATTCTTCACCTAGCGATGGTTTTCCTTGCAGTTGCCTTAAATTGCTTATATATTTCATTAACTTAACATTAAAATGTATTATTTCTTTATTATTATATTCCCATAAAAACGTATCTACTTCCTTGCCTATTGGAGTGTCCTGTTCTAGTCCTGTTATGTAATCCCTTGTATAAAAGTAATCCTTAATTTCATGTTTTTGACCATCATAATTTTTTTCAATCGGAAATATATTTACAAAATCTATTGGTGTTATTGCAGCCATACCTGTTTTTATTAACTCTAAGAAATTAAAGTCAAACTCTGCCTCTTCCTTAGTTACAGTTTCTAGATTGCTCTTGCCATTTATCATCTTTACTCCATAAAGTATAAGTTTTTTCATAAGTAGCTTTTTATCCTTCATCGGATTACTTTTATATACTTCTAAAAGATTGCCATAGGCTTTATCATATAAATCATATTTCGTATCTACTTTAATTACTTGCATATGGTACCTCCACATCATTTTTTATTACACATATTCAATTCCTAATTATTTTTACTACAAACCGGCTGATTTAAATCTAATCTTTGTTGTTAATTGTATTTAAACAAAGTAAATTATAATTCTGAGGTTATGCTTTGCTTTTTAAGTAAGGATTGAAATGTCTATGCTGTAGCATTATGTGCTTATGTATAGTATTTTTCGTATCTACTAATGTTTTTCAACCATTAAAACTTTAGTAGATACTAATTTATCTTTTATTGAAGAAGAAATGCGCCGTTCATTTTTTTTAAGTTTTAGCATCACCATCTCTTCCTATAATAATAATTCATCATATTTTCAAGCGTTTCAGCATCTTTGAATAATCTACGTCATTTAACTAAATCATTTAACGTACATTATAATGCCATTACAATTTTTACTAACATATTAATACTAGGTTTGTAGTAAATACCCCTGCATAGTTCACTTATATCTATTCCTACTACTTTAACATTTCTTTTAATTGCTCTACAATGAACTAACTTAAGTCTATTTTATTAGAACATTTTACTATAACATTAATCTTACTATCTATTTTCTTGCGCTCTAATTCTCTTTCAGAAAACTCACATAAAGATAGAATAGGTACTATTTACCTTATTCATACTTTTAGTTAAATTTAACTAAGAAATCTGTTTCTTTCTAAATAATCACACATAAACAAATAGTCTTTATTATATTATTTTTTATTATCTATAACTATTCTACTATCCTTTTTAATAGCTTTCGGAGTTATTCTTCTCTTTTCCAATTCTTGTAATAATTCTTTGTATTTA
>Ga0209123_1003957_pt1 | contig 10593 bp, 9 predicted proteins | sample BarGraIncu00431A_FD_184500 | JGI IMG/M metagenome (GOLD analysis project Ga0209123, IMG submission 184500) | Arctic peat soil microbial communities from Barrow, Alaska, USA - Barrow Graham LP Incubations 004-31A (SPAdes) (version 2) | ecosystem: Environmental > Terrestrial > Soil > Wetlands >...
GGAACTTACGGAAATCAGCAAATTCAAATTCCGTTAGCCTGACGTTTCTTATTTTTTTACTGTTCTCCTTTTTCTCTTCTCTTAAAACAGTTATTTCACCCATTTCAAACAGTTGTTTATCAGGATCATAAAAGGCACCCAAATGAACAGACTGTCCTTCCTTCAAGCCACATGAACCCATCAATTCCTGCTTTACCACAGCCTGTTTCAGTAAATCACCCACTGTATTCAGTTTATTGGAAAAGGAAGCCCATACCCACAAAGCAGCTTTTGCACGTGTGAAAACCACATACATCAGGTTCAGGTTATCGATGTAAGTATTGAATTTTTCGGTAAAGTATTCTCGGTAGAAGATGGAATTTCCAACCTCAGCTTTGAATCTGACCGGCACGAGTTCCATATCATTGAATGGCTCTATTTCCGGTTTGCACCATAACAAAGGCGCCCTGTCGGGAGTTGCAGGCGGATGGATCGTCCAGTTGAAAAATGGAACAAATACATGGGTAAATTCCAACCCTTTCGATTTATGGATGGTCAGTACGGTGATCGCATCAATGCTGTCGGAAACCGGAATGGTAAACCGGTCGCCATTTTCGTCCCACCAATTCAGGAAGCTGGTTAATTCAGATGCCTGGGTACGTTCAAATATCGAAATCTGATCAACAAAGGCCTGCAAATAAGCCAACTCATTGGCCAGGCTAAAAAGGTTAAACTTTTCGCAAAGGCTGTATATGATCTCAGGTATTGGCTTTCCGGCAATCAATTCATGGAAACTCTTACCGCTCAGAAAATGTATTAATTCGTTCTCCGGATGATTCATCTCCTCGAATTGCTGGAAGGTTTCAGGTTCATAAACTGTTCTCCAATTACCCTTTGCATCATTTGACTCTGGAAATAGATTCAATTTAAAATTCAGGTCACTGTCCCGCGGCTTCAAACTTTGGTCAACTTCCAATAGCAATGGCGCTTTACCCAAATTCTTCAGTTGCGGAAATATCTTTCTGTAATACAGGTAATTGGCTTCTGCTTTTACCACCTGATCATCAGGGTTCAAAAAGCTGGTGAGCACAGAAATGATAAAGGCAATTACTTCTGAATTCACTATATAGAGTGATTCACTCGATAGAACTTCAAAATTATAGGTTCCATTTTCAGGCAGGCCTTTCTGGGAAAGAAACAAATCAGCAATCTGTCTGGCTTCACTCTTTGCACGAACCAAAATGGCCATATCACTTGCTTTTACACCTTTATCCTGAAGCAATTTCACAGATGCAACCAGCTCTGAAAGAATCAATTCCTGATTTGCAACTTTAAGTTCCGTCTTACTTTCAAGAAACTTCACACGCACGTATCCCAAATCAGTCACCTCTTTATTCGAAATCTCCTGGACACTGTCGGCGTAAACTTCAGGAATGGTGATCCCTACCGGATTTTCATCAATATCGGCAGCTGAAAGTTCCGCTTCTATGTGCGTTTGAAGTAACTCAGGAATCAATCTGAACAAGGTATTATTAAATCGAATGACCTTTCCGTAACTTCTCCAGTTACTGTTCAATACCTCATTTTGCAAACCAAATCCGGGGAAGCTTTCACCCAGCTTACCGGCAAGCAATCGCCAGTCGCCACTTCTCCAGCGGTAGATAGCCTGTTTAACATCACCTACCACCATTCCGAGATTGCCTTCCGAGAGCGAGTTCCCAATCAGCGGTTTGAAATTATTCCATTGCATACCCGAGGTATCCTGAAACTCGTCAATCATGAAATGAGAATAGATTGAACCTGTTTTTTCATACACAAAAGGAGTTTCAGATTCAGCAATGACGGTCTTTAACAAATGACCTGAATCAGAGATCAGTACTACCCCTTTCTCACGGCAAATTTCCTTAACAGCCTTTCGCAGATCAACCAAAATGCCAAGCGTATACAACTGGCTGATTATTAGACGGGCTGTATTATAAATACGCATTTGCGATTCAACATGGCGGACTGCTTCCACCATTTTGGGCATCAGTTTTTGTTCAGCAAATGCCTGCAGAAGCGATTTCTGAGGCTCTTTTGTTGAGGCAGTAACCCATGCTGAAATTTCAGTTGTTGATTTAATCGTTGTACTATTCAATGTAAAGGTAAGATCCTTCATCTTTCTGAAACCCGCAGCCGGTCCGCTTCCTTTTGATTTAAAATCGTCCTGCGAAAGACTTTCATTGGTCATTAAAATAAGTCCCTCCTGCCCCAGCGATTTCAACTTATTTTCATATTGCGCAATGATCTTGTGAAGTTTTGCACGGTACGCCTTCAGAAAAGCACGGTCGTTGAGCTTGTCGTATAACTCATCGGTCAGTGACTTAAATGTTTCATTATATATCTCGTTTCCAAGCCTGATCATATCCTTTTTTAGGTTCCAGCCCTTGCCCTCTCTTATTTTTTCAGAAGCAAAAGCATCAAGCCATGCAAGAAGTTTCGGATCGTCCTCCACCGATTGAATGAGCCGGTCAACTGCCTCTTCAAGGATACTCATTTCATCCAGCTCTACATTATAGGCAGCGTTGATACCCAGTTCCCGATTGAAAGCTTTAATCACCCGCTGAAAAAAACTGTCAATGGTACTGATCGAAAAGCGTGAATAATCATGCAGGATACGCTTTAGCACCAATTGTGACTGTTGCTGCACCCGAGATGTGGGCCAACTAAGTTCCTTGGTCAGCACATCCATATAAACAGAATTACTGCCTTTTGCCAACCGGTAAAGTTCACCGATTATCCTTGATTTCATCTCGGCAGTGGCCTTGTTGGTAAAGGTTACTGCCAGAATATGACGATAGTTTAGATCATTGGTCAATGCCAGTTTCATGTATTCTACGGCCAGACGAAACGTCTTCCCTGAACCTGCTGATGCTTTATATACTTTAAGTTGCGACATATCTAACTAGGTTTCAATCAAGATACTAAGCCACATAAAATTAAAATTATATCCTTTTATAAGGTTTTTTTAAAACTTTTAGAGCCTTGACATCTTGATGGTAATCTTTTTATCAAAATTGAAAAACTAAAAGTAAGCATAACTACGATAATATTGACACAATTAACATTGAATAGTATGAATATTGTTTAAAAGTATTTGAAAAAGAATTAATAGAATATGATTTATAGTAAGAAAATGTTCGTAGATTTATACCCATCAATTCAAAAGTTGAATTGGGCTATCTAAAACTGATTTATTTAACTAATTTCTAATAAAACTACTATCATGGGATTTTTACCTTTTCTTCCAATTTTGGTCATTATTATTGTATATCTTGCAATACTTATAGGAATCATTGTTTTAATCAATTTCTGGGTAAATAAAAATATTGTTTTAAAGCGGGAGCACAACGACCTATTACGGGAAATTATCAAAAAAATGGATAATAAAGGCATCTAAATGTCGGTTTAAATGAATATGAAAATAGCAGAAAAGCAAATTTCAAAAATGGTACTGATTACGGTATTTTTATTTACGGTATTTATTAATATTGTATCTGCACAGTCAGTATATGTTGGGAAAGCAGGACCAGAGGGTAAAGTGTTAAGGAAATATATTGAACCATCGGAATTGAAAATAATCGTTGACAATCCGGTTGATTCAATATGGATCGTCGATGTGAGATCTGAGAAAGCCTATTTGAATGGTCATATTCCTACTGCCCGATCGTTTCCATATGGAACAATCACCGGCAGATTGAATGAAATTCCCAAAGACAAGTATTTGATTTTGTACTGTACAATTGGGGCATCAGCGAAAATTGCATTAAAAAATCTAAGGAAAGCAGGCTATAAACGAACAATTGACTGGGGTGGATTTTCCAGATGGGAATGGGAAAAGTCACCTGAAATAAACCTTCAACCGGATAAATAAGTAGATTGTTTTGAAGATTGAGTACAACAATCAGTTAATGAAATCATCAATCAGATGAATAAAAAACAGTTAATTAACAAACACATCAACCATAATAAACATGAATACAAAACATTTGATAACCACCTTTTTATTAATGACTTTGGTGATTCGTTTTTCATTTTCACAGGAGACGAATTGTAAGGTATTAAAACCTGAAATAGCTGCTACCTATACGGGAGATTGCAAAAATGGGTTGGCAAACGGGAAGGGTATCGCCCAGGGAATAGACAAATATGAAGGCAAATTTAAGGATGGGTTGCCTCATGGTAATGGCACTTACCAATACGCCAATGGAGATATTTATCAGGGAGATTTTAAGAACGGAATGAAAAATGGCAATGGCAAATTCAGCTTCAAATACATGTCCAGGGATTCTACCTACCAGGGAATCTGGAAACAGGATAAATTGGTTAACAAAACTGTTCCAACGCCTTATACCATCACTCAAAATTTAAACATTCAACGTTACTCTGTTCGCAAAACTAATAAGGGAAATCGGATCATGTTTGCATTTATGCAGAATGGAAAGACCAATCTTTCAATCTCAGGTTTATCCTTTGCACAAAGTGACGGAAGCCCTCTGGATATTGGACAGGAACGAGGATTTGATAATATCCGCTTCCCATTTACCTGTAAGGTATCCTATACTTCTTTAAATTCATTTCAGTCATCCAGTTTTCAGAATATATTTGAAATACAGATCACTGAACCCGGACAGTGGATGGTGACACTTTATAATTGAACCAAGTCAATCCATAAACGCTAATCGAAACTAAGTGATTAGATAGTTATATTGTCGCATTAACTTTCTAGTAATAGGCTGATTATATGATATATGCTCCCGAGTAATCGTGATAAATAGTAAATTATATAATAGTAAACATCTATCAATATTTTGATGAATTGAGCAACTGCGGAAAGTTCCAGAGGCCTCGGGACCACTATGGCACAAAAAATCAAAGATTCACAAAGTGCATATAGAGCATAATCAATACTTTGTGTACCTTTGTGGCTTAGAGTCTTTGTGGCAGGATTTGACTTTTCGGAGTCGACTCATGAATTTAAAAGTATAAAAAAAACTGTAACTGTCGGCCATACCTTTAGATACAGTGTAATTAAAAAAGAGAATTTATTACCTATTAACGAATAGCACTTATTAAAGAAATATGAGAATTGAATACGATATTAAATTGGGGTTTAAGGATGTTATGTTTAGGCCCAAACGGTCAACGCTGAAAAGCCGTTCGCAGGTCAACCTTGAGCGCACCTTCAAAATGATGCATAGCAAGACCGAATGGACCGGGGTTCCGATTATGGCCGCCAATATGGATACGGTGGGTACTTTCGAAATGGCACTTGCCCTTGCTGACAAAAAACTATTTACAGCCGTTCATAAACATTACAGTATCGATCAATGGAATCAGTTTTTGGCACAGGCACCCTCTGGAATCGAGAATTACATTGCCCTGAGTACCGGCACAAGATCTGAAGATTTCGAGAAAATTGCAGCGCTTTTACTTACTAACCCTCAGCTAAAATACATTTGTATTGATGTGGCCAATGGCTATTCAGAGCATTTTGTCTCGTTTGTTAAACAGACTCGTAAAAAGTACATCGACAAGGTAATCATTGCCGGTAATGTTGTGACAGGTGAAATGGTCGAAGAATTACTGCTGGCTGGTGCCGACATTATTAAAGTAGGAATAGGTCCGGGATCAGTTTGTACCACCCGAATTAAAACTGGCGTTGGATATCCGCAACTTTCGGCCATCATTGAATGTGCAGATGCTGCCCATGGTCTTGGCGGACAAATTATTAGCGATGGTGGATGTTCCACACCCGGCGATGTAGCCAAAGCATTTGGTGCCGGCGCCGATTTTGTAATGCTGGGTGGTATGCTTGCAGGTCACGATGAAAGCGGCGGGGCAACCATTGAGCGGGATGGCAAAACATATAAACAATTTTATGGCATGAGTTCCGCAACTGCCATGGACAAACATGCCGGAGGAGTGGCTGAATACAGGGCCAGTGAAGGTAAAACTGTCGCGGTTCCTTACCGTGGAAAAGTTGACGATACCTTGCAGGATATTTTAGGTGGTATCCGAAGTACTTGCACCTACGTGGGTGCCTCTCATTTAAAAGAACTGAGCAAGCGGACCACTTTTATTCGTGTGGCTGAACAGGAAAACAGAATTTATACTAAATAATAGGATTTAAACCGATAAGTAAACGCATAGATTGTCCGTATTCGGACATATAATCTACCTTAGGGTCTGCTGAAAAACTCAGTAGCGACATTTTAGATTCATTTGGTTAGAATTTAATATTGCTCATTCCCATTGACTTGTTAAAACTGTCATTTGAAGTGAAAGGGAAATAAAATTCTCCGAAAGATGTTGGTTGTAGGTTGCACCGCTGTAAATGTCTGAATGTGATCATTTAATATTAAAAAAGGGTGCAACCGTAGACTTTACCCCGAGTACTCGGGGTAAAAACATATAAGATCTCTGGTTGCACCCTAAAATGATTTAAGTGACAGATGCTTAGAATATTACAAGGGTACAACCTACAACCAGCATGTGTGTGGTTGTTTTATTTTTGAATCTGCAAAAAATACCCAATTAATTGATTCTAAAAATAAACAAGTGCAAGGATTTTGAATCGTCAATTCAAATTTCCTTGCACTTGTTTTAATTTGCAGGTTGATATCTTCTTATAATACTGCACATTGTGAGTTTTTCAGCAGACCCTACCTTATATCTCCGGTATATTTAGGGTCTGCTGAAAAACTTTTATTATTCTGAATAATAGCTGTTTGTAGGAATATCCATTGTAATAAGTGCAGGAAAAAAATCAGAAAAAGTCCAAAATGGCTGCATCCCGGAAGTGATTTGACCTTGGTTACTAAGTCCCCCACCCCGAGTACTCGGGGGAACCGGAGATCAAAATAAATAACCGAGGGGGTGTATTAATGCAATGATGACTGGGATAACTCCTTACTTTCTGATACCTTTCTGATACCTTTCTGATACCTTTCTGTAATATAAGGTTACAGAAAGGTATCAGATAAGTATCGAATGGGTATCAGATCCAGGTACTCAAACATCCACCCAATCCATAGGAATAGAGGGAGAAATACAGATTCGATTGCTTATTTTGAAAAGCAGATAGGAAGGTGCAAAAATATACTCATAAAGAGAGTCATGGACCGGCTGAATAGTTCTTTTATATTGATCCCGATCCCGATAGTTATCGGGACTCGGTATGCCATACTGTTAAATTTATCGTGTGAGTTTTTCAGCAGACCCTATTTATTGTTAATCACATTACTCATCAATGGCTCATGCCTTAATTGGTCAATACCACTATTCAGTTCAGTACTTTCAGTATTCTCATCGATTTATTTCTTCAATTTCTCAGTCTATTTCTTTACCAATTTCTTTACCCTACTGCCATTCCCGGTATTTATTCTCACCAGATAGATACCCTGTGGCAGTGCTTCTGTAGACACAAATTCATCATTGGCAACCTCTTTGGAGATCAATACCTTTCCATTCAGATCAGAAAGGATAATTGTTTCTAATTCTGCCAATCCACTGATACGGAAGCCATTGGTGACAGGATTGGGAAAGATATTGATGTCAGCAGTGGAAATATTTATGGTACCTGTAACATCATGAAGAGAGTAATAAAAGATTCCGTTACCCGATATTTCCCAATTGTCTGAATAAATATTCCTTGTGTAGTCTTTGCGCGATAAAAGACAATCCTTTGTATTATTATAAATATATTCATGCTTCGAATTTCCAGCCCATTTATTATTTTTAGTGTCCCAACTATATGAACTATAAAGAGTCATATTGTTGTTAGAATCATAAGCATATTCCACCTTCGAATAATTAAACCAAATATTATTACCTTTGTCCCATTGATAATAATAATACAGAGTCTCATTTCCATTGGTATCATAAGTAGATTCAAACTTACTAGAATTAACCCAGCTACTATTACTTGTGTCCCAACTAAATATGAGAAAGATATTCTCATTTCCATAAGAATCGTAAGTTGATTCATACTTACTGGAACCAACCCACTTACTATTATTAGTTTCCCAAATATAACCAATATCCAGAATTATATTTCCATTGGAATCATATGTAGTTTCATTTTTAGAATTTCCAATCCAATTATTTGTATTTATATTCCAATAATACCCGATATCTTTAGTCATTTTGCCATTAGAATCATAAGTATATTCATCCTTTATAGAACCAAGCCACTTATTATTAGTAGTGTCCCAGCTATAAAAAATATCCATAGTCTTATTTCCATTAAAATCATAAGTATATTCATCCTTATAAGAACCCACCCATTTATTGGAACTCTTATCCCAAATATAAGAAATATACAAGGTCTCAATTCCAATATAATTGTAAGTATATAGAGATTTTCGCGCTAATACCATATTACCAGTTGCTGCATCAACATCTTCACTTACAATAGAATCCAATAGTTGTGTCGATACTTGTGCAGATTTTAACATTGGTTCATTGAGTTGATTGAATGGAAATTCTTTCAAAGAGTTGCGCTCTGCTCTTATACCTTCAAGATTCTCTAAATCTCGGTTGTTACCGTTATATTGATGGATATTACCAAACTGGTGGCTTCTTATTTTTTCGGTTTGTCCCATTACTGAACAAACAACAAAACAAGCTATGATGAAAGTAAAGGTTAGTTTCATAGGGTTTATTTTATCAGCTAATTAATTGACATACAAATATACATTTTATAATCAATTAATTGGTAATAATATATATATTTGTCAATTATTTAATTTAAACAAAATGTATGACTGCTGATATTAAATGGTTAACATGGTTGCTTGTTTGAAATTTCAATTCAAAGTTAAATTCATAATTCATGCATTTAATTTAGAAATTTGAAAGAACCAGATCCATGTTTAATTGTTATATATATATAAATAACATTAATACCTTGGAAATAATGGCAATGAACCCCCTTTCAGCCAAAGACATAGATGAATACATTGCGAGCTTCCCTACAAATGTTCAGGCGATACTGAAAGAATTGAGAAGTACCATTAAAAAGGCAGCGCCAGAGGCATTGGAAACAATCAGTTATAAAATGCCGGCCTTCATGTTAAAGGGGCGACTTGTTTATTTTGCCGCGTTCAAAAATCACATTGGATTTTATCCTACTGGATCAGGAATTGAAAACTTCAAGATGGAATTAACAGCCTATGAAGGTTCAAAAGGTACCATCAGATTCCGGTTGGATCAACCCATACCCTACGATTTAATCAGCAGAATAGTCAGGTTCAGGGTAATGGAGAACCTTGAAAAAGCTGAATTAAAGAAGACCATCAATAACTCTGGTAAATTATAGGGATTCATCCTCAACAATAACCTTGAACCTGTTTTAGAACCATTAGAGACCTTTATTTAGTTTTGCATATCTTGTTCAACTACTATAGTGAGTTTAGTCAATATTTGGTTCTTCATAGAAATGCGTACCTGAAATAAATAGTATAGTGACTTTATAATCAAAAATCGTCAGTAACTGGTTTGTGCTATTATTAACGCTGTTAAAATCCAAAAAGCAAAAGAAAAATTGCCCCACCCGACCTGTCTCCCTTTTGCTGAACTCTTTGAAGCGTTTGAAGCATTTGCAAGTTTGCAAGTTTGCAAGTTTGCATTCTTACCCTTATTTCATTTTTTTCCTTCTCAAAAGGAACAAACTCATTGTACTGAAAATTAAACAAAACTTGCAGATTTGCAAACTTGCAAACTTGCAAACTTGCAAATGTTGCAAACGCTTCAAATTGAATTTGAATAAAAATCCCGTTATGGAATATTTCAACCTCAAAATATTGGCTCTTTAGAATGCCGGATAAGCATTAGTGGGATGAACCATATTTATTAAAAAAAAATCGAATTTACTTGATTAAAAGGGATAAACAGTTATTATTATAGTCACATACTCCGTTATCGCCAAAATGTCAAAACGTCAATTCTTCAATTTTGATATTTTGACAATTTGACAATTTGACAATTTGGCAATAAGCTCTTGTCAAGGTTGAAATGTCGCAACGCTAATCATCAGACCCAACGCCTAGTCAATTTCAATCTTTTTGAATTTAGGAACCAGGACATGCATTACCAGCCAGGCAATGATATAAGCTGAGGCACAAATCATAAACATGATTCCATAACCCACACGGATATCTCCTGCAGCCTTATAATGATCAAAAAGTAATCCGGCAGCTTTTGCAATCATGATGCCGCCAACAGCGCCAGCCATGCCGCCAATTCCAGTTACAGAAGCAATTGCACGTTTTGGAAACATATCAGAAACGGTAGTGAAAATATTGGCGGACCAAGCCTGATGGGCAGAAGCTGCAATACCAATAATAATAACGGCATACCACATATTGAAACTTCCCAGATATTGCGCTGACAGAACCAACAATGGGAATAAAGCGTATATAAACATAGATTTTTTACGGGCCTTGTTGGCATCCATTCCACCTTCTATGAAATGCTTGGGCAACCAACCTCCAAAGATGCTGCCGAATGTTGTCATGGTGTAAACAAGTGCAATTGGAAAACCAACCTGAGTACCTGTTAAACCATATTGTT
>Ga0209123_1003961_pt1 | contig 10585 bp, 5 predicted proteins | sample BarGraIncu00431A_FD_184500 | JGI IMG/M metagenome (GOLD analysis project Ga0209123, IMG submission 184500) | Arctic peat soil microbial communities from Barrow, Alaska, USA - Barrow Graham LP Incubations 004-31A (SPAdes) (version 2) | ecosystem: Environmental > Terrestrial > Soil > Wetlands >...
GTTACTTTCCTCACGGTTTCAATTGTTCTTTCTGTGGCAATAAAAAAAGAAAACCACAAAGCTTAAAACAAAACGAATAGACACAAGAAAGCCTTCGCACAGATAAATTCCGAGCGAAGGCTTTTTATTTTTCTTGTTTTATTTCAAAGATAATTTTCGCAATACCGGATTGATTTTAGCGGTTGCACCAACCACTACAAGCGTCATAATTCCGCCAAAAACCACCGACGGAATCAATCCCATCCATTTAGCTGTTATGCCCGATTCAAAAGCACCTAGCTCGTTGGATGAACCGATAAATATGCTGTTGACCGAAGCCACACGACCTCGCATTTCGTCGGGCGTGTAAAGTTGCAAAATGGTGCCACGGATAACTACGCTCACATTGTCGAATACACCACTTAGGAACAATAGAAATGCCGAAAGCCACAAGTTGGTGGAGAATGCAAAGCCAATCATGCAAAGTCCGAATGCCGAAACAACCACAAACAGAATTTTCCCACTGTTTTTTGCAGGTGGATTAAACATCAGATAAACAGACATTAAAATAGCTCCCACTGCCGGACAGGCACGCAAGAAACCAAGTCCTTCAGGACCAATATGCAACACCTCCGAAGCAAATACGGGCAACAAAGCCACTGCGCCACCAAATAATACCGCAAACATATCCAGCGAAAAAGCCCCAACAAGCTCCGGAGACTTCATCACAAAACGGATTCCCTCTTTAATGCGACTGAAAATATCTTCTTCGGCAGCTTTAGATGTGTTTATTTCCAATGGTTTAGCTTTGACGTTTCCAATCATAAGAACAGATGCCAGATACAGAACAAAAACAGATCCGTAAGCAATAGATATAGATGAAAATCCGTAAATCAAACCACCCACAGCCGGTCCCATCACCGCTCCTACCTGCCAATTGGCACTGTTCCAGGTGGCAGCGTTAGCATAGTCTTTTTTATTTACAATTTGTCCCAACAAAGCTGAGTGTGCCGGCATCAAAATTCCACGCGAAACTCCTGTCAGGAAAATAGTTACGAAAATAGGCCAAATACCAAATCGTTCGTAGCAATGAAAGGATTCTATACTGTAAAGTGTAAGTATAACCGAACCAATCAAAAGCAGCATAGTGGTGTTTCGAATTATCTTTTTTCTGTCCCACAAATCAACATAATGTCCTGCAAAAAGCGAAATGGAAATCTGTGGAATAACCTCCACCAAACCTATCATGCCCAACCAAACCACATTTTTAGTGAGCGAATACATGTGCCAACTCACAATCACCGATTGCATTAGCGTGGCCATAGTCATCAAAAACCGATACCCGAGAAAATACCTGAAATTGCCATTACGCACCGCTGCAAAAGCTTCGCCTGAGAATAATTTGTTCTCCATAAAAAATACCTTTTCTTTAATACCACTGCAAAGTTACGCAATAATATGAAAAGGTTCACTTGTTTCCAAATGAACCTTTCTAACAAACTATAACCTTAAATAGTTAGCCAACAACACAAATCTTTAAATAGACAATGATCTTTTGAATGTTTTTATCGCGATTAAAAACAGCTTTACTGTGTATTTCATTAAGCATATAACCGTCAATATAAGCTGATTTGCTGTTCTCATATTTTATCTCAATACCGGTTTTTCCATTCAATTGATATTCAAATGGAATCGAACAATAAGTAAATGAAACAAATGGATTTCCTTCGGTTTGGTGAATAAACTCGTCACAACTCAGCATTTGCGGATTAATTTTAATACAACCATTTTCAACCTGTATGCCAAGTTCGTTGAAACGATTAATAATGTCTTCTTTTACCTGACCGGTCATGCCTGGTTGTTGAACGCCGGCCATTGTGGGAGTGTGAGAATACGGATCGAATGGAAATGAACCATAAACTGCGGGTGACTTGTGTGCACCAATACCGGCTTTCACTTCGAAATAATGCTTTTTCAGGCTTTCGATAACGATTGTATCAGCGGATTTTTCTGTGGCAGATTTTATGTTTTCGCCAATGGCAAGCAGCAATTTGGAAACCATGTGCCAATAGATACATCCCAAACCTTCGTATTTGTAAAACGTACCCGAGCGACCGGTAAACGACTGGTGATCGAATATCTGTTCGTACACATCTTCAATTGACTTTGCATCGGCATCGGTCACGTTGTAGCGACCTTCAGCTTTGAGTTTGTTCAACGTATCGCGCAGAAAAGACGCGTTATTGAACGATGCATTGAAGTGGAACTGACCTTTTTTATCAGTATTCACAATTCGTTTGTCGCCGCTCGCTACTAAATCCGAAAATAATTTAACACGCGTTATATCAGCCTCGTCAATGTTATTTTTATCCACTAACGATGGCAACTTTTTGTTTGGATAAAGAATATAACTGTTCTGATCGGCACGATACAACGAACTGATGCGCAACGAATCCAACAAATCGAGTGCCTCAGTCGGCGAAAGTTTTCCTGAACTCAGCACGGCAACCTGACCTTCAAGCATTTCGTACAAATGACGAATAGCCACATTGTTTTCGGAGAAACTAACCAGATTATAAGCATGATACATCTTGTCTACACGCTTATTTACAGCAATCGACTGGTCAATATATTCCAATGCAAATCTAAAGAAATCAAGCAAATCCTGTTTTGCCACCAACTGTTTCTTTTGCGAAAAAGCTGAATATACGTTGGTGCGGTAGTTTTCACCGGCTTTCCCTAATTCGTCGGCTATGGTGCGACGCTGTTGATTATCGAACCCTTTTTCGAGCAAGAACGCATTATCGCGAAGCGAGTTGAAAATTTCATCGAAGAATGAAGCCATTTCCATAGAAATATTGAAGTTCTCAGTTGGAGCCAATCGATACAATTCCTGAGCAAAAGTCACAAAATGGCGCATGTAATACAGCGTAACCATCGAAGCGCCAGTTCCCACAAGTGCGTTGTTGGCATCGTTCCATTCCGGACGAAGCGTATTCATCCAAATGCCGGCCTCGGGAATAAAATTGCTGAGTTTTGCCAATAATGTGGCAAGCAATTTCTCGGTAAAGCTAACCAACATTACTTCGCCAACGGAGTTCAACACTAATCGGGCATCGGCACCGTAGTTTTTCTCCAGATTTTCTATTTGGTGGTGCAAATCTGCGTCAAACCGAATAGAGTTCTTCGGATTGGCAACAATTTCTGCATATTCCTTTATACGATATGGCACATTGGCATAAGCAAATAATTCTTTATCAAGCCACGAAACCAGCGTTTCAGGGTAATGATTCCTTGAAACTTCCATAAGTTTCAACAGGTAAATTATCTGATGATCGCCCCAGTAACCAATGTTCGACCACGGATTTTCGGGCTCAATAACTTCCCAGTCAATGCCTTCGTTCGTCACCCGGTACGGATTGTAACCGTCGGCGGTGGTTGCATTCAGAAATTTAGCAATAATGCCGTTGATATAAGCCGGATACGACAACGAAAGTGCTTCCCAGTTTTGGAAAATATCGCGCCAATTCCCCTGATACGACAACAGTTTTTCGCCATTCTCGTCTTTTATATTGATGTTGAATAAGTTCCACGGACGGCTCGGATCGCCATGCCGGCGACTAAACGTTAATGGTAGATATTCCTGAAACAAGCGATACAAATTAGCATCATTTTCTTGCTGAATGAGTTTGTCCAATGCAGCGTATTCTATCGTTTCGGGTAACGACGACAAGAACAGCGCATGTTTCTCTGTACATTTTTTATTGAAATGCTGAACATGTTTGATAAAAAATGAAGCATGAATTGTGTAATTCTCACTGTAGATACCACCGCGCATGGTATTGAAAAGCACGTTGGAAAAATGGCGGGCCACTCCGTTTTCGTCGGCAGTTTCCTGCAAGCCATCGGCCTGAGCCACGATATCTTTCAGCGCCAGAGTTCCTTTGGCAATGTTTTGCTCCAGCATTGCCGATATATTCGTGGTATGTTGAATAAACCACGCCAGGTCGTTTACCGCAGCCACATCCAGTACAACTTCGGCCACAAAATACCATGTTTTGGTTTCTGCCGGTTTCAAAGTCAGGGTTGAACACGCAAAAAGTGCTCCACGAACTCCCTTTGCTTCAGTTTCAGGAGTTGGTAACTGACCATTTCGGAAAGCATCTAATTGAGCCGAGCTCAATAAGAATGACGCATTTTCCAATCCGACGCTCCAAACCGTATTTACACGCAACGATTCACTAGGCTCTGGTCTGTCCACCAAAATGGCTTCCATGCGGAAAAGTGCCAGATTAGCTTCGGTTATTAGTTCGGTTTTTTTGTACCCATCTACAAGCGTTGAATAAGCATTTTGAGTATTCCGATCGATGCCGGCAGGTAATATATTCTGTAAGCCATCAATCAGCGAAACTTCAATCGCCTTATCTGTATCATTTACCAACCAGCTTTTCTTTATCCAACCGAAATCATCGGCATTCATCCATGCATAATTGAAAGTCAACCCCAAATCAAGGTTTTTTTCTGTGAAAATCAGTTTATTTCCAACTGTACTTTTGGCAATGGAACGTTCCAGTTTGTAAACGCCTTTATTTCGATCCGAAAATGGCTCCCACAGGTAAGTTTTACCATTGGTGGTTACGTGCAAAATGGTTTTGCTACCGGTAATTTCGTACGAATCGGTGATTTTATCGTCAGTATAATACGGAAACAAAGCTGTATCCGGATTTTTGCGACCAGCAGTCAATCCGCCTGTGCTGGCAATGTACATCCAATGGTTTGAATCGCTGGCCAGACTGATAAAAAACGGCGACATACTGTCGTAATTTTTTATCTGATAAAATTTTTCATCGCCAATTTCGACAAATTGTCCTTCTACTGTTTTCTTTTCGGATTGAATTAAATTGCTTCCAATAAATAAGTTACTCATTCTCTATTTAATTAAATTAAAATGTCAACCACATAGGCACATAGAAAAAATAGTTTTATCTATTGATAACTATGTGTCTATGTGGTTCATAGTATTATAGTTCTAATGCCCGTTTGGCATCCAAATCAATTTTCATTTGATCTGTTGTCTTTTTGTCGATTTTATAGAAAATCATAAAGATGGCGCACGACATATATAAAATGCCGGGGATGACCGAAACCAGCAGTTTAATACCGGTTATTGCGTTGTCGGACTGAGTTACGTTAGGCACAAACTGCGACAAAGTAAGAATCCAACCGGCAATGGCGGCACCTATTCCCCACCCTGCTTTTTGAGCAAAAACGGCAGCAGAAAAGTACAAACCTGTTGAGCGACGACCGGTTTTCCATTCGCCATAATCGGCTGAGTCGGCAATCATTGTCCAAAGTAGTGGAACGGCAGGCGCATACGCCATTTTGGCAATAACATTAAAGACATAAATAGTGTTAATATCCTGTACACGAGCCAAATAAATCAGAATAAAAAACAAACCGGAAATCAAGGAACTACCGATAAACACATTTTTATTACCAAAGCGTTTTGCCAATGGTTTGGATAAAGGAAGCGCTACAATCAATGCTACAGTACCAACCACATTGAAAAGCTGAACGTTATCTTCTTTGCCCAGATAGTATTTAAAATAATAAGCAATGGCGGCATTTTGCATGGCAAACATGATAAATGAAATAATGCCAACCAACGCCAGAATAACCCAAGCCTGATTTTTAAACAGATTACCAAAGTCTTCTTTCAACGAATTCTTTTGTGCTTTAGGTGGCTGAACGCGCTCTTTCGTTGTTTGAAATGTAATGAAGAAAAACACCAAACTCAATGCAGCAAACAAAAATACGGTGTATTGAAATCCTTGTGCTTTATTGCCGTTTCCAAAAAACTTTGCCAGTGTCAACGCCAGTCCGGTAACGACAAACTGCCCTGTAAATCCGGCAATAAACCGATAAGTATTCAATCCGGCGCGCTCGTAAGTATCATCGGTCATAACTGCTCCCAAGGCCGAATACGGCAGGTTTATAAATGCATAAGCTGTCATAAGAAGCACATAAGTGGCACCGGCATAAATAATCTTACCTACTTCGCCAAAATTGGGTGTTGTGAATGTCAGAATAGCGAGAATAGCATACGGAATGGCACCAAACAAAATATACGGACGAAATTTACCCCAACGTGTATTGGTGCGGTCGGAAACAACACCGATAATCGGATCGATGGCCATATCCCAAAAGCGGGCAACGAGCATGATTGTTCCTGCTGCTGCAGCCGAAATACCATACACATCGGTATAGAAAAACAGCAGCCAAAAACCCACCATATCCCACACAAAATGCGAGGCCGTATCGCCTAAGCTATAGCCAACTTTTTCTTTGAAAGATAATTTTGAAGCGGTATTTTCCATAAATCGATTTTAAGTTTTATTGTCGGTTATTAGCCTTTTGTTGAGCCAATTTCTCTTTTATTTCGTAAGCTTTGGCTTCGGTAATATCGTATTTCCAAATAACCAAAATCGCCAATATACCACTGAAAATTGGAATTAAAATATCAGCAATTCTAAGATTTGTAATGGTTTCTAATGTTTGCACTTTGACGGCTTCGTTGAAACCGATATAGTGCAACACAACTCCACTTAACAGCATAGCAGCAGCGGTACCCAGTTTTACCATCCACCAATAAACGGCTCCAAACATACCTTCGCGACGCTCACCATTATTCAATTCATCCAAATCACACACATCGGCTGTCATCGACATCATCAAGGTGAACAAGCCACCGATACCAAACGAAAGAAAAGGAATGGGCATGAACATGAGCCATGGATGTGCAGGATTAAAGCCCCACCATTTCAGCGCATAACCAATCATCGACAGCAAAGTAGCTATAATAAACGCCTTCTTTTTTCCAACTTTTACCGAAATGGCGGTAACAATGGGGATAACCAAAAAAGCAGTAGCAATGGAGCTGATGGTACCAAACCAGGCCGGCCATGTGCCGGCTGCCGTTGTATCGCCTTTGAAAAGGTAATAGACAATAATGAAAAATGCAAATTGGGCTATAGTCTGGAACCCATTGAAAATCAGGAATGTTGTAGCACAAAGTTTCACAAAAGGTTTATTTTTCAAGGTCAGTTTTATTCCTCTGAAAAACTCCTTTGAATTGACTGCCAAATCTTTGATCGACAAATCGGCCAGTTTATCTTTATCCAAATCCACTTTTTCTTTATTAAAAAGAGCCGGCATAATTCCCAAAACCATACATAATCCACCTACCCAAACAGATAAATTTCTGGCACCTTCGGGTGCTGAATGATATATGGATTGGTCGTAGATAATTACCCAAAACCATGGAGCAATCATCCACGCTATTTGCCCCATAAATTGCGAAACGGCCATTAGACGGGTGCGTTCATTATAGTCGGATGTCATTTCGTAGCCTAACCCAATAAGTGGTGCTGCAAAAACGGTGTAGCCAATGTAGAAAAACAAGGACACAATCAGAAAATAAAAAAAATTGTACAACTCCGAATTTTCGGGGTGCAATTGCCACATAATCATAAAAGCAAGTCCGGCAATCAATGCACCGACTAAAATGTACGGTTTGCGGCGTCCCCATTTTGATTTTGTATTGTCGGAAATAAAACCCATAATCGGATCGAGCAGCGCATCCATAAACCGCGGAATAGCACCCAATAAACCGGCCAGAATCGGATTCATGTGCAAGGACATGATAAGCACCACCATAAAAACGCCCAACGCTGCCGGAAACAATTGATTGGCCAGATGTCCTGATCCAAATGCTACTTTTTGTCCAAAAGGAACTACATCTTCCGGAGCTGTTTTATATTTGCTCATAATAAATAGGGGTTGATTATATTTAAAGTTTTCTATGCAAAAAGGAGTAATTAAATACTTAATCCGTGAAATTAAAAGATTTATACCCACCGGTTTGACTATCGGCTGAAATCCATACACGAAATTCTCCCGGCTCAGCTTTATAGGTGTTATCCTGATGCCAAAATCCAAGTTGTTTGATATTGAGATTAAATTTCACCGTTTTGGATTGACCTGGATTCAATACTATTTTCTGAAATCCTTTGAGCTCCCGGACAGGTTGTGCCAATGTTGCTATGGGGTCACAAATATAGAGTTGTGCCACTTCCATACCGGTCACTTTGCCAGTATTGGTTATTGTACATTCAGCCGTAATTATCTCATTATCTGATATCTTATTCTTCGATAGTTTCACCGGCGAATAGCTAAATGTAGTATATGACATCCCAAATCCAAATGGAAATAATGGTTTGTCACCGGCATCCAAATGATAACTTGTATTTCCGAGCGAAGTTTGTTCAGCACCAATTTTAATATCATTCATTAAAACAATATTATGTCCGGGTCGTCCAGAATTTCGGTGTGAATAATAAACAGGTATTTGCCCAACCATACGAGGGAATGTAACTGTCAATTTACCAGAAGGAACAGCTTTTCCGAAAATCAAATCGGCCAATGCCGAACCAGCCATTGTACCTCCATGAAAAGCGTATATTACTGCATCAGACTGGTCTAGTTCTTTTTCAATTGTTAGTGGTCGTCCCGCCATAAAAATTGTTACTATAGGTTTACCCAATTTTCTCAATTGATTGAGCAATTCGGATTGAGCACCCGGTAAGCTTATATCGGCACGACAATGTGCTTCGCCTGATAGGATTGCTTCTTCGCCGGCAAAATAGAGAATCACATCAGCTTTTCGGGCAATGGTCATAGCTTTTGCAATTCCTGCCGGATTTATATCACGACTGTAAGTCAACCCTTGTTCGGCAAATATTTTCAACTTACTTCCATATTCCTTCCTGATAGCCATTAACGGAGTAATGCTGTGCGCTGGTTCGCCATCCATTACCCAAGTACCTAGTTGGTCAGCTGGAGCATCGGACATAGGACCGATAACAGCTACAGATTTTATTTTCTCTGAAATAGGGAGAATCTGATTGTTATTTTTTAATAGAACGGCGCTTTCAATAGCTATTTGTTTTGCTTTGGCAATGGCAGTTTCTGAATAAAAAGGCAATTTAGGTTCAATTTTCACATAAGGATTATCAAAAAGACCAAGGCGAAACTTTAAGCGAAGTACATTGCGAACAGACTCGTCGATTTGTTTTTCGGAAATTCTGCCTGATTTCACACAGGTTTCTAAACTATCAATGTATGCCATTCCCATCATATCCATATCCACAGCAGCATCCGAAGCAAGTTTAGCAGCATCTTCCATGCTTGCACAAACGCCCTGAACTTTCATTTGAGCAATTGAATTCCAATCACTTACCATCACCCCATCAAATTTCCATTCGGTGCGTAATAAGGTGCGATTAAGATACACGTTTCCAGATGCAGGAACGCCATTCACATCATTAAAAGCACACATAGTTGTTGCAACACCAGCATCAACAGCCGCTTTGAACGAAGGCAGAAAAATATCACGCATCTGAGTTTCGGGAATAATAGTAGCATTGTAATCTTTACCGGCTTCTGTTGCACCATAACCTACAAAATGTTTTGTACATGCAGCCATTGAAGTAGCATTTGATAATTTATTGCTCTGAAAGCCCTTTACCATAGCCACTCCCATAACTGATGTTAGGTATGGATCTTCGCCACACGATTCAGCAATTCGTCCCCAGCGAGGATCGCGTGTAATGTCAATCATTGGAGCAAATGTCCATCGAATACCTGTAGAAGTGGCTTCAACTGCGGCTATACGAGCAGCATCTTCCACAATTTCAGGATTCCAGGAACACGATTGACCCAACGGAATAGGAAAAATGGTTTTAAAACCGTGAATTACATCGCGAGCGAAAACCAACGGAATCCCCAGTCGCGTTTGAGTAACAGCTATTTTTTGAAGTTCGTTAATTATTTTTGGATTAGTCTCGTTCAGAATTGAGCCGACATTAGCGGCTTTTATCTGATTCCGCATATCTAAGTGTAAGCCCATTCCTGTGAGTTGATTCATCTGACCGATTTTTTCTTTCAAAGTCATTTTTGAAATCAAAGCATCAATCTTAGTTTCTATAGGATCGTTCATTTGCTTAGTACAACTAAGGCAAACAAGAAATAACACAGGTAGTATAAAGAGTGTAGTTTTCGACATTTAAATATAATATTTTGATGAATTATGTAAATACGTCGTCCTGACTTGGTAGCCATACGGTATTATTGATAACTCAACGAGGATTCAAATTAAACTTTTCATTCAATTCACCTTTCTGATATATCCTCACCCAGTCTATGTACATTTTGGCATCACCGTTGTTAAGTGCAGTTACGTGATTTATATCGTATATTTCGGAAAAAGTACCACCAACTGCCAGATTTATAATAAGATAGAATGGCTTACGAAAGTAGCGAGAAGTTTCAGAAGGCAGGCTTTTACCGACAATTGGTATCGTGTAATAAGGCTTTGCCTGAGGAAATTTTTCCTGATCCAAATACATTTTGATTGAATCGGGAGTCCAGTACAACGTAAAAGTGTGGAAATCTTCCTGCAAACTATACGGATTAGTAGTTGAGATTCCCTTGTTTGGATAACTGCCACCGTTCCAACTTTCTCCCCAATGGCATGCACCGTTAAAGA
>Ga0209123_1003962_pt1 | contig 10584 bp, 9 predicted proteins | sample BarGraIncu00431A_FD_184500 | JGI IMG/M metagenome (GOLD analysis project Ga0209123, IMG submission 184500) | Arctic peat soil microbial communities from Barrow, Alaska, USA - Barrow Graham LP Incubations 004-31A (SPAdes) (version 2) | ecosystem: Environmental > Terrestrial > Soil > Wetlands >...
CAACCGCAAGGAACAGGCCTTTTAACTTTTGCATAAAAATAAATTAATAATAGATTTACATTGAACAGGTTTCAAAGATAGTATTTAAAATGTAAGTCAACATTATCCTATCAAATATTCAGCCTCTTTTTATGAATTAGCTAAGGTAATCACTTTGATGATAAATACTTCTATTCATTTGAACTGCAATTACTTCCAACGAAGAAATAAAAATTGCGAGGATGAATATTCAAGTGCAACCTGTTGTAAAACAATTCTATTGGAATTTAAATTTCCATTTGTATTGATTACTGCATCAAATGAGTTGAGTGTTATCTGGATATTAACTAAAAGTATTTCAATATTCAAACTCATAACTTTACCTCAAACCATACTAAGTGATCAAAATTTTTTAACTTTAACGAACAAAATTATAAAAGGTTAAAATGAAAAACATTCTTGTCTTCCTATTCCTACTATTTATAATTGGACTGAAGATTTCTCCAGCCCAATCCAACAGGGCTGACTGGATTTTTAATGCAGAAGACAAACGTCTTGCAGAAGAAAAGTTGATTATATTTTCTATCAAATCAACCATACCCATTTCAGAACTCATTACAGAAATTGGATTTTCATTTCTTGGAACTCCTTATGCAGCAGCCACTCTGGAAAATGGGCTGGAAGAAAAGCTGGTCATCAATCTTAGGGAACTGGATTGCACCACCTTCGTCGAGAATTGCCTGGCGCTGGCTCGTACTGTCAAATCAGGGAAAACAGATTTCGAGTCCTTTGCCTTTGAACTTGAAAAAATAAGATATCGCGATGGTCAGCGAAACCTGTATCCATCAAGGTTACATTACTTTAGCGATTGGATTCACAACAATGCCGAGAAGGGTTTCATCAGCGAATTGAGCAATCAAAAAGGTGAAATGGAAGCTAGAACCATCAATTTCATGAGCACTCACCCTTCAAGTTATCCGGTTTTGAAAGAACATCCTGAACAGATTCAAACCATTGCAGAACAGGAGAAATTACTTTCAAATATTGGATTTCAGTATTTTCCAAAAAATAATCTACCTAATTTGTATCATAATCTTCAGCAGGGTGATATCGTGGGTCTCACAAGCAACATCGAAGGACTGGACATCAACCATACCGGTATTATTATCTGGAAAAACAATGATTTTTATTTGTTACATGCTTCACAAAGTGGTAGAAAAGTGATGGTTGCTGAAGAGCCCTTGAGTGCTTTTTTAAAGCCTCAATCAAAGAACACTGGAATCATGATTGCACGTCCCGTTTTTTAGACTGAACAAATCCTCAATTAGCGCAACAGTAAGGGCTATTTTGTTAATTTTGCAGCTTACAATTTCAAAATATATGAATTCTTTACTTGACCGATTGGTTGTGGGTTTGTGCAAATTAACAGCAAGGCTTCCGTTTTGGATTATATACGGACTGGCAGATATATTTTATGTATTTATATATTATATAGTAAGGTATCGCAAACAAACAGTACATCAAAATCTCATCAATTCGTTTCCTGAGAAAAGTCATGAGGAAATAAAAAAGATCACCAAAAAATTCTACCATCATTTGTGTGACCTGGGTTTGGAGACTATCAAATTCAGTCGTATGACCGAAAAGGAAATTGATGCACGTCTGAAAATTCACAATCCCGAAATATTTGAGAAATATTATCAAAAACACCAAAGTGTGATTCTGCTTGGTTTGCATCATAACAATTGGGAATGGTGCGGATCGATGCAGCGGTTTATAAAAGCCCAATTTCTTGTTGTTTATAACCCGGTAAGAAAAAACAAAGCCCTTGAACGGTTCATCCTTGACAGCCGTGAACGATTTGGGGCAAAATCTATACCGGTGCATCATTCGATAAGAACTGCGTTGGAATTTAACAATAGTGAGCGTCCCGGAGTTCTGATCCTCGTTGGAGATCAAACGCCCCCCTCCACGGCACAATTCTGGACTACCTTTCTGAACCAGGAAACAGCCTTCTTTACTGGTCCAATGAAAATTTCAGTCAAAACCAATCAACCTGTTCTCCTTCAACATACACGCAAAACCGGACGGGGTAGATACGAGGTTTTTTATCATCTGTTAATTGAAGATCCATCGGTGGTTAAACCGGAAGAGATCCTAATGGTCTATATTCAGAAAATAGAAGAAGTCATTCAGGCCGAACCTGAATACTGGCTCTGGTCGCACCGAAGATGGAAACATACACGTCCAGCCAACGTAGAATTACATAAACGTTAACTGGCACTTAACTATTCAAAACGATGAGTAAATTATTGGGTAATACAGGAATATTCTTATTAAAGGTATTCGGACTTACCCCCTTTTGGTTCATGTATTTTTTAGCAGATGTATTCTACTTCCTTGGTTATTATATCATTGGGTATAGAAAGAAAATTGTACTAACCAATCTTAGAAATTCTTTCCCTGAGAAAACAGAAGAAGAAATACGACAGATAACCAAAGCATTTTACCTTCATCTATCTGATCTTTTCTTTGAAACTATCAAGTCATTTCAAATATCAGAGGATGAATTGAACAAACGGGTACATTATAAAAACCCGGAAGTCATGAATGAATTGTATCACCATGGAAAGAGCGTGGCATTGCTCTCAGGCCATTATGCCAATTGGGAATGGACGATGGGGTTACCTAAATTAATTTTGCACCAATCGAATGCGATTTACCATCCAATTCAAAATAAACAATTCAATGACTACATGAAAAAAGTACGTTCGCGTTTTGGTGCAATTTTAATCCCTACAAGCACCTCTTTGCGATCCTTGCTTGACTTCGAAAAATCAGGTCTACTAATGGTTACCTATTATTTAACCGATCAGTCTGCCCTTTATGACACCAAATATTGGATGATGTTTCTGAACCAGGAAACCCCTATATTCCCAGGCCCTGAAAAAGTAGCCTCCCGTTTTAAACAGGCCGTTGTATTTATGGACATTCAGAAAGTACGCCGTGGTTATTATGAAGTAGAATTTACAAAGCTTTTCGACGATGCCTCCCTAACAAAAGAGTTTGAAGTAACCAAAGCACACACCCTGTTTTTGGAAGACATAATTCGTAAACGACCCGAACTCTGGCTCTGGTCCCACAAACGATGGAAACACAAGCGCCCTGAACATATTCCGCTTCAATAACCAGCCCGATTGAGTATCACAGGCGGGGCTGTTCAATTCTAATGTCCACAATCGCCAGAGTCGAATAGAAAAATCAGAGCAGTTCCTTTCAAACCATCGAATTCTATTTAGGTTAGGTTCCAAATGTATTTTGTGTATAGCTTGTGTATAACTTGTGTATACATTGTGTATTAAATATATCATTTTAATACACAAGATACTCATAAGCTATTCACAAAACACTCACAAGACAATAGTGTAACAGTGACAGAATACAACGTGATGTCTAGGTTGAATCATCAAAGAGTCAAAGGGTCTATAGAGGGTTATCACGAGTACCCGGGAGGCACTCAGGATAAAAAAACTGTGTAACTCTCCCTAAAAATCAGGAAAAGTTGTGTAACTCTTTGTAAATAAAGCAAAAGGCACATAGGATATTACAGAAGGGACACATTATGTAAAGCTTTTGCATAAGGCGAGTTAGTTACTCAGCGGGTGACTTGGAGTCATCAGCTGAGAGTGCGTCTACATTGGATCCACGTCGGCATAAACGATTAACTGACTGTTGTTTGGCAGCGATTTGGCGTGATGGATGATTTCCATGATCTTGGATTTTGACTCCTGAATTTTAGCGTCACGTGGTAGCTTGATCAGGATTTCTTTCTGGTACCAATTCTGAATTCGCCCTACAACCGGATATTCAGGACCCAAAACATTGCGGTTAAATAGAGCCTTAAAAGCAGTGGCTATGTGGAGGGCCGATAGTTCCAAACGGTCTTTATTCTGATGTTTTACTACAATTTTGATCAGGCGGTAATAGGGAGGATACCTAAATATCTTGCGTTCAGCCAATTGTCGGTTAAATAGCCGGTTGTAATCATAGGCAATTACATCCTGTAGTACTGAATGTTTGGGTTGGGCAGTCTGAATGATTACCTTGCCGCGACGGTTTTTACGACCAGCTCGTCCACTCACCTGGGTGATCAGCTGAAAGCTTCTTTCGTAGGATCTAAAATCAGGATAATTCAGCAAGTTATCGGCATTAAGTACTCCTACCACCCTAACATGGTCGAAATCAAGTCCTTTGGTGACCATTTGTGTACCAACAAGGATATCAATTTTACGGGTTTCGAATTTCCAGATCAGTTGTTCGTAGGCTCTTTTAGCTCGTGTGGTATCCAGATCCATCCGTGCAACACGGGCAGCAGGAAAAAGCAGACTGATTTCATCTTCTATCTTTTCAGTTCCAAAACCACGCGGCTTGATATCATTTGAACCACATTGTTCACATTGGTTAATCAACGATGAAGTATTTCCACAATAATGACAAACCAGGCTCGACTGACTCTTATGGTAAGTTTTGCTGACATCGCAGTTTTTACATTTGGGAATCCATCCACAATTACCGCACTGAACAAAGGGCGCAAATCCACGCCTGTTCTGGAAAAGGATGACTTGTTCCTTATTGGCAAGTGCGTCAGTAATTTCATTGTAAAGTTCAGGAGTAAAAACCGAGCGCATTAGTTTACGTTTGTAGGCCTGCTGAGTATCAGCCACAATCATTTCAGGCATTTCAATTCCCTTAAACCTTTCGGTAAGGTCGACTAGCCCGAATTTACCACTTCGTGCATTGAAATACGTTTCATACGAGGGCGTAGCCGAACCCAAAAGCACCTTAGCCCCATGCAGATTTCCCATCAGGATAGCCATATCACGTGCATTGTAGCGGGGGGCGGGATCAAATTGCTTGTAGGAATTCTCATGTTCCTCATCAACAATTATCAACCCAAGATTTATAAAAGGAAGGAAGATAGCCGACCGTGCCCCAAGTATTAATTTGTACTGCTGACCTGTCTTTCCGGGTTTTTCATTCAGCACATTGAACCAGATCTCTACCCTTTCAGCATCGTTAAACTTCGAATGATAGATCCCTGCAAGGTCGCCAAAAGCAACTTTCAATCTGTTGATAATCTGGGTGGTCAATCCAATTTCAGGAACTAAATATAATACCTGTTTGCCAAGTTTTAGCTGTTCTTCAATCAGTTGGATATATATTTCAGTCTTTCCGCTTGAAGTGACCCCGTTGAGTAAAATCGTGGAGTGAGTTTCAAACTGTCGTTTGATATCGTCCAAGGCTATATTTTGAGGAACAGTGAGCGCTTTGATAGATAGATCAGTATTCTCAAGTCTTTCAATTCTCCCTATCTTCTCTGTAAACAATTCGAGGATGTTCTTATCTACCAGACCTTTCAACGGTGCATCAGTAGCGCCTGCCAGTTCGAGCAATTCCTTCTTGCTGATTTCATTCAACCCAGAGTCCCCAAGAATGGTTTCAGAAAGAAAAACCTTCAATAGTTGTTCTTGTTTGCCTGATTTTTTGAGAGAATCAAGTATCTCATTCAGTTTTTCTTCGGAATTATATTCAGGATTTAGTTTGACAAAAGTGAGTAGTCTCGGCTTGTAACTTCCCTTCATCTGTTCCTCGACAACCACAGCATTTTTTTCAAGCAGTAATTTTATAACAGGGTACGAAGACTGCTTACCCAGAAATTGGTTAAGCTCCTGAACAGTAACTGTTTTCCGGCTTTCAAGCAAAAGAATAACTGCATTTTCATTTTCGCTTAAGTTCTCTGGAAGGTTGGTTTCAGGATTGAGACTGATCTTGGTTTGGCTCTCCAGTTTCAGACCTGATGGCAAGGCAGCCTTGTAGACTTCACCCATTGTGCAGCAATAATAACCCGCGATCCACTCCCAGAGCTTTAGTTGCTTTTGATCAATGATGGGTTCCTCATCCAAGATAGCATCAATGTTTTTGATTTCGAATTCACCCGTTGGTGCAATCTCATGAAGCCGATAAACCAGGGCAGAAAAGAACTTGCGGCTTCCGAACTGCACAATGACACGGATACCGGTTTTGATTTTCAACTGGAAAGCAATCGGCACCCTATAGGTATAAAAATCAGCCAATGGCAAAGGCAATATGACGTCAGCAAAAAGTTCGTTTTCCATTATGATTGCAAATTGCTTTGACTGTTAATATTTTGCATATAAAAGTAATCAATAATTTCCAAGCATAGGTCCTATGAAGGGAATATATTTCGTAAAGTCATTTGTAATTTATTGAACATGGCAAGAAATCATTTTGACCAAGAGAATTAGTTTGATTATCTTTGAGAAAAAAATAATAGAAAAAATAATAAGCCTGCATATTGAAAAACTTCCCGAAGGATATTATTTGGCTACTTCTGATGATATTCAGGGTTTGGTCGCTCAAGGAAGAACTATTGCTGAAACCATTGAAATTGCAAGGGATGTGGCAAAGAAACTGATCGAAGCAAGATATTGAATCAAAACCATCTTTATATATACTTAAACCACTGTTATATCAAACTGCAATTATCAGTAAATCAAACATTTATTCGCTGATTATTTGATATATATTTTAACAGCATCCGATATAATGATATTTATTCGGAGGTTCGGTTCTTATTACCAATGACCCCGATCCCGATAGCTATCGGGACTCGGAGTAAACTGGTGAATATGAATTAAAATGCCTTTACACACTTAATGTGGGATTGCTTCGTGCCTCGCAATGACGGCAATGCGTTGATCGGCACGTCATTGCGAGGCACGAAGCAATCCCACTATAAGAGTATTAATGCATTATCAACTTTTCATTGCGATGACCTAGAATTACTAATTCCTAAGAAAAGTAATTTAAGGACAAACGACTAAGCAATTCGTGTAATTCGTTTAAATTCGTGCAATTCGTACCTTTATTTAAATATTCAGCAATTTTTGAATATCGAGCAAGTTAGTATCAATCGAATGATTCATTTTAACTGCTTTATTGAAAGGTACATGAACGATCTTCTCGTTATCGAGTCCTATCATGATGTTTTGCTGATCATCCAGCAAGGCATCAATGGCCGCAACACCCATTTTGGTGGCATTCACCCTATCTTTGGCACTCGGACTTCCACCGCGCTGTATATGTCCTAATATTGAAACACGTACATCCAGATCGGGATGTGACTGGCGAACCGATTCAGCGATCTTTAATGCGCCACCGGCTTCTTCGCCCTCAGCAACCATAATGATACCGCTGGATTCTTTATTTTTGTAGCCTTTATTGAGAAATTTCTGTAATTGTTCATGCTGATCATTCGATTCAGGAATTAAAATCACCTCCGCGCCACAGGCAATTCCACTGTTAAGAGCCAGTAATCCAGCCTCTCTGCCCATTACCTCCACAAAGAAAATACGTCCATGCGATCGGGCAGTGTCTTTGATTTTGTCAACCGCTTCAACCACCGTATTCAGGGCAGTATCATAACCTATCGTATAATCAGTTCCGTATAAATCATTGTCGATAGTCCCTGGTATTCCAACAAACTGAACATCATATTCCTGGGATAAAACCAATGCTCCGGTAAATGAACCGTCACCACCAATTACTACCACAGCATCAATTCCTGCTTTTTTCAATTGCTGGTAGGCTTTTTCACGGCCCTCAGAAGTTCTGAATTCATTGCTACGGGCTGTTTTAAGCATGGTACCACCCAATTGAAGAATACCGCTTACATCGGTTGATATTAGGGGAATAAAATCGCCTTCAATCATACCTTGATAGCCACGGCGGATTCCTACCACCTCCAGATTGTTGGCAATGGCAGCACGGGTTACCGCACGTATAGCAGCATTCATTCCCGGAGCATCGCCACCAGAGGTAAATACACCTATTTTTTGCAATTTCTTTCTCTTGAGCGATATTTCAGATTGGCTTTCAATTGTACTCATAATATGATTTTATCTTTTGAACAAAGAAAGCATAAAGTAAAGGGAATTATTTTAAATGAGCGCAATTGCTTTCCAGGAAAATGGGAAGATTAATGAAGACTTAAAATTCTTTGATTCTGCCAGCCACCTTTTCCATCAGCCATTGGGGAGTAGAAGTTGCCCCGCAAACACCAACAGTTTCAATGCCGGTAAACCAAAAGGGAGACAAATCTTCCGGAGAGGATACAAAATAACTGCGCCTGTTGTATAACTTGCAAACATCGAATAGTACTTGTGCGTTTGAGCTGCGAAGTCCACCAACAAAGACAATGACCTCGAATCTTACTGCAAACTTTTGCAAATACAGAACACGGTTCGAAACTTGCCTGCAAATGGTATCGTGCGCCTCTACCCTTCCACTTTTGGATAAATTTTGAATGTTACCGGTAAGTATTTGGAATTCGTCAACTGATTTGGTCGTTTGTGAAAATACAACCACCGGACGCGAAGGATCAATCTTTTTTAGATCATCGGAATGTTCAACAACGATTGCTTCGTTATAAGTTTGGCCGACCAATCCGGTTACTTCAGCGTGTCCCTGATGCCCAAAAATGACCACCTGTCCATTTTCGTTACGCATGGAATCTGCTGCCATTCTAACCCTTTGCTGAAGTTTCAATACCACCGGGCAAGTGGCATCAATGAGTGTAATATTGTTTTGAAGGGCATATTCATAGGTAGAAGGTGGCTCTCCATGTGCACGGATCAGTACCTTACAATCTTTAAGTTTGAAAAATTCTTCATGTCTGATCGTTCTCAGGCCAATCGCCTCAAGTCGTTTGACTTCCAGCTCATTGTGCACAATATGACCCAGAGAATAAAGAAGTTCTTCAGTCTCCAGCGTCTCTTCTGCTTTTCCGATGGCATTTAGCACACCGAAACAAAATCCTGATTTATGGTCAATTTCAATGATCACAAGATAGAATATTTACGATTTAAATTTTTACGATTTACTATTTAACCATTCAACAATTTAACTGATTAACGATTAACGATCAACGATCAACGATTTAACCGTTTAACTGATTAACCATCAATAATTTAACCGTTTAACTGATTAACCATCAACCATTTAAACATTTAAACGCTCTTCAACTTTCTTTACTACCCAATCCAGTTGTTCTTTGCGTGTCATAGTGCTGTTATCTAAAACCAAGGCATCATCTGCTTTACGAAGAGGACTGGCTTCCCTGGTTGAATCGATGTGATCGCGCTCCTGAACATTTTGCAGGATTTCGTCATATGAAACTGATTCACCCTTGGCCGTTAGCTCGTCAAATCGTCGCCTGGCGCGTATTTCAGCAGTTGCAGTTACAAACAGTTTCAGTTCAGCATCTGGAAAAACCACAGTACCAATATCGCGGCCATCCATCACGATGCCTTTGTTTTGACCCATTGCCTTCTGCAATTGAACCATCGCGGTACGAACTTCAGCAATGGTGGCTACAGGACTTACATTCTGCGATACAGGCAATTGCCTGATTTCATCTTCCACATTTTCTCCATTTAGGTAAGTATCACTTTTCTGTAGAAGTGAATTGTACCTGAATTCGATCTTAATATCTGGCAGTGCGTTGATCAGTTCTTTTCTCTTTACCTGACCATTAATAACCAGTTGATGACGCAAGGCATACAGGGTCACAGCACGATACATTGCCCCGCTGTCAATAAAAGCATATCCAAACCTTGCAGCCACCGCCTTGGCAATTGTGCTTTTTCCACATGATGAATGCCCGTCGATGGCAACAACTATTTTGTGATTGGTCATTATTGGTAATTTTCAGCAAAGATAAGGTATTTCATCTGCCTTTTAAAATTAAACACATAGACACATAGAAAACATAGTTTTGAAATTTCTATGGGGACTATGTTTCTATGTGTTTATATTTTAAGGACATTCTATCTGCTTTTTAAAATTAAACACATAGGAGCATAGAAAACATAGTTTTTAAATCTCTATGTGTACTATGTGTCTATGTGTTTATTTTTCAGATTATTATAAAATCATTCGTAGAAGCTAACTATTTTAAGGTCATGATACTGTTCTTGTATAAATTAAAAAGATCTTCTTCAGCTTCCCTGTTTTTAATTCCTCTGATTAATAAATCCAATAAAGCAGGTATTTCATTCACTGCAAACCCTGATTTTAAAGCAAGCATACCTGCTAAACGCATTTTTTTGGTTTCCATTTTACCGTCAGCCAAAACCATTTCAACGATGTCATACAGTTGTTCAAATCGCCTGATTAAATCGTAGGGGGGAATATAGGCCCAATTTTTAGACGATTCCAGTAAATCATCAATTTCGGGGTCGGTAAGTCCCATATTTTTGCCCAACCGAACCAACATTTTCATTTCAGTATCATCAATTATTCCATCAGCCAAAGCGATTAGAATAAGATCCATGAAATGTTCCTTTTCCTGAGTCCTATCCGGGTAATCAAAGTATTCAACTATGCTCATCATTTTTAGTTTTTAGAATCAATAAATCTGAACATTGAAATCAAGTACTTACAACCCAATACATCAGCAAGCCATTTCTCCCGCATTTTTTTTTGCCGCCAACAGGTTGTAAGCTCCTTTTATAACAACTTTAG